>Ga0209184_1000490_pt1 | contig 41319 bp, 29 predicted proteins | sample EN8Hudsemesocosm_2_FD_184627 | JGI IMG/M metagenome (GOLD analysis project Ga0209184, IMG submission 184627) | Methane-oxidizing microbial communities from mesocosms in the Hudson Canyon - EN8C Hudson Canyon (SPAdes) (version 2) | ecosystem: Environmental > Aquatic > Marine > Cold seeps | place... | reverse complement strand
GCCAAAACGTCCCCCTCATCCGATAGAATTCGACTAACAACAAGCCGAACATCGACAGGAACACCTGGGATAGCCGGATTTTTTTGCTTTTTTTGACTGGGTTTTGCCGGCCTTGTTAATCGAATGCTGGCTTCAGAAACCCATTGCCATTGCTGCTTGCCATGATAATTAACCTGCCGACTTTTTTCAAAGTGCAAAGCATTAGCAACTTGAGCGCAGGGCATTGACTGGCCTTTGAATTCAACCATCGGCGTTTTCCTTGCACGCGTTAGCCAGTGATATTGGTTGGCCTCCCACTCCCGTATATGAGCAACAGAATCAGCCTCTCTATCAATAATATGTACTAAAGGTTTGGAGAAACTCTGCTCTTCCAGATTCTCAATACAGTGCGTTACCTCATTTAAATGATTTTCAACCGTTTCAGAGAGCTCATTTTCTTGGTAGGTTGCATAACTACCCTCTGCTGTCACGGGGTTTGACGTCCAATGGTACGGAAACGTACGTTAGCGCCTATGTTAAGGTGCTTCTCAATTAATAGCCCATAATTTTTACCACACTCGTTACCCATTATGGCTATCTGCCGAGGCTCAATAGTTCTTGCTGACTAACTTCTATTTTTAATATTATCTTATTGTAAAACCAAATTTTCCGAGCCATCTCTCCAGTTTTACATATAGCTCAATCAAATTTGTGGCTTTAATTACATGTTTATCTGGCGGTGCTGGAGCAAATGAGGGAATACCTGTAAGTTCTAATTGAATGTAAGCGCTCAATGAGGCACGTACTTGCCCTATTCAGGTGTATCTGATTTTTTAATATTCCAAGGCAGCAAGGCTTCCACTTTATCAACCGTACCAGCATAGGGTAAAGCAGTGAGTACCTGTTTAAGATATTCATAAGGTTCCAGCCCATTTGCTTTGGCCGTTTCTATCAAGCTGTAATGTATGGAACTGGCGTGAGCACCTGCAGGCGTATCAGAAAATAACCAAGCCTTACGCCCTATCACAAAGGGTCGAATCGCATTTTCTGCCAGAATATTGCTCATGTTGAGCTCACCATTGGTGCAATACACATTAAGCTTTTCCCACTGGTTGCCCAGGTAAGTCATTGCCTTACCGGTCAGGCTGTCTTTAGGCACTTTATGCTGGTTTTCTTCCAGATAAATTTTGAGTTGGTTCAGTACAGGAAGGCTCTTCTCTTGGCGCTGTAGATGCTTTTCATTCACTGACAGTGCTTTGGTTTCTCGCTCAATCACATACAGTTTATTGATCAAGCTCAGCACTTTTCCTGCTTTTGAGGGTTTGTTATTTTTTCCCTTTTTGGGTTTGGGTTGTGCGTTATGAGCCTCTTTAAAATAACGACGCGCATGATCCCAACACCCTAGTTGAATAATGCCATTTTTTTTGCACACGGCATTGTAGCCCGTATAGCCATCGGTTTGTAGGTAGCCGCCATAGCCATCAAGCAGGCGCAGGGGAACCTCACCACTACGTGATGGATCGTATTCAAACAGGATACTTTTTTCACCAGGTGGCCCGCCAAGCGTCACCCACATATATTTATCCGAGGTCGCCGATCGCCCTGGCTCCTTTAATACCTGAACTCGGGTTTCATCAGCCTGTATGACGGCCCCCAGCTGTTGATGTTCTCGCATCAGGTTGATCAGGGGCTGAAGTTGTTTGGCGAGAGCAATCATCCAGTTGGCTAATGTTGCTCTGGAAAGTTCACCCCCATAACGCGATAAAATCCCTTCTTGGCGATACAAAGGCAAGCCATCTGCATACTTGGAAATCATAACAAAGCACATTAAACTGATACTTCCCATTGCTCTGGCAATCGGATGTTTAGGCATTTGTGCTACTTTAACCTGGCGTTTTTTTTCGCCGTCAACTTGTTCAACAAAAACGGCTTTTTCCTGCATGTATTCAAGAACACGTACTTTAGCAGGAATAATATCCAGCTCTTCTTTCACTTTAGTGAAGAAAGTATCAATAGCGCCTTCTTTTTCTTCATCCGTCAAACGAATAAAAACTTGCTCGCGTGGTAGTTTATCTGAAAAGGGTTTACGTCCAGGCTTTTTCTTAGTATCGGCAGAACCTGTTTGCTTATCGTCCTCAGGCGCTTCATCTAGTTCCTCAACGCTATCGGCTTCATTCTCTGCCTCATCAAATAAAGAGGTTTGATGAGACTGTTCACTGGATGGGGCAAAACGTTTTATTTTGGATAATCGAAGTGCCTCTTCCAGAATAAGTATGCGCTTTTTCTGTTCGGAAATAACACCGGATTTAATCTCAACAACACGCGTCAATTCACCAATGGCCTGATCTTTCTCAAGCAACAACGCAAGGCTGTCCGGCACCAAAGAGCAGGCTTTATCTTGTTGTTTTTTATTTGAAATATCGGTTGAAATCATGCTGATATTATAGCATTTTCAGAGTCAATAATGAACGTAAAAACACTTAAAAAACAGACTCATACTCAAGTTTTTTATGACCTTTCACCGCACTTATATCAAAGCCATCAAGTAGCCAATTTAACTGTTGTCCTGTTAAGGTAAGTGTCTCTTCATCGCCTTTGGGCCACTTAAATTTTTCTTCTGCCAATGACTTGTAATAAAGTACAAAACCATTATCTTCCCAGAACAGACATTTAATCTTGTTCTGCTGTTTGTTGGTAAAGGCATACAGACATCCCTCAAAAGGGTTATGCCCTAACTCGCACTCAACGATAGCTGATAGGCCCTGATGTGACTTACGAAAATCATTGGGTTGTCGGTACAGATATACCTCTGTTAAAGACAGCGATGGACGCATGACAACCGTCATCGCAACAGCTCAAGTAAGGGCTGAATGAATTGCATATTACCCGGCGTAATGCCTTCCAGTCGTGTACCGTCATTAAATTGTAATGATAACCCAGCCGCAGACTCAGGCGAAAACGCCTCATCAACAACCTGAATACGTGAAAACCCAGAGTGGTCAGTGGACTTTACTGTCGATTTTCGTTTCCAATAGCTGAACTTTTGGGGGCATAAATCGTGCTGCCGGCAATAAGCCGCTTGGGATTGTCTTGATGCTTGCCAGTGCTCTATATGAATAGGCCAGAAAGTTTTAGCCTGTACTTTTTCTAATGTCGCCATTTAAAATCCCCGTGGTATTTAACGAAGGGAATAGTGTTGCATTAATGTGAGCGGCTGGGAATTACGTCGAGAATTGAGCGCTTACAATTGAATAGTAATGGGTTGTTTACCTGTATCTTTAATTTGAATTATAGACTCATATTCTATGTAGTCATCTGACTGAGGATGATTGAACTTTGCATAAACAGTAGGCCGATCTTCGTAAATAATCTTTGATTTTGTCATATTGTTCTAGTTTCCCTATATAACGTATTTACTTAGGAATATCCGGTTAATTGCTTCCATCATAATTACTTGTCCGTCTTATCCAGCGATTTATAAACGGTTGAGCGACCTATACCCATCTGCCTAGAAATCTCGGTAGCTCCCATACCATTTTCATGCAATGCTCTTATTTTTCTAGTATCAATGGTAGGCTTTCGACCAAATTTAACCCCTTTAGCTTTAGCCTCTAAACGACCTTCATTGGTACGCTCAAGAATTCTTTGTCTTTCTGCTTGTGCTACTGCAGATAGAATAGTGACGATCATTTTCCCCATTGCGCCTTCGGTACTAATACTATCATCCAAAAAACGAACAGCAACACCTTTATTATCAAATTCTTTAATTAAGGCGATCATGTCTGCTGTATCTCTACCTAAGCGATCTAGTTTCTGAACTAGGATCACATCACCTTCTTCGATTTTGATGCGTAATAGATTTAATCCTTTTCTATCTACATGGCTACCGGATATTTTATCGGAGAAAATTCGGTTTTCCTGGACGCCTGATTCTTTAAGAACCTTAATTTGAATATCAAGCGACTGTTGGCTTGTAGATACTCGTGCATAACCAAAAAGTCTCATCCTAAAACTGTCTCCTAAATCGATTAATAGACAGGTTGTCTATTAATGCACTGAAAAACGATTTAATAGACAGTTTATTCCAGAGTAAATACACTGTCTACAAACTTATAATTTAATAGACACATAAAGGATCTAACGATGGCCGTTGATTTTTTAACATCCGAACAAAAATCCCAATATGGTCAATTTTTCTGTGTACCTAATGATCTGCAGCTAGCTCGATATTTCCTTCTTGATGAAACGGATTTAGCTTTTATCGCGGATAGACGAGGTGCTAAAAATAAACTAGGCATTGCATTACAGTTAACATCTGTTCGATTTCTTGGGTGTTTTCTTAATGATGTCACCTCAATTCCTTTACCGGCCCAGAAGTTTGTTGCAACCCAACTAGAAATATCTGATCTTGCTATCTTGAATAAGTATGCTCAACGTGACACCACAAAGCGTGAGCATACCGCTATTATTCGTAAACACTATGGTTATTGTGAATTTAGTGATGGCGCATGGGCTTTTCGCCTTAGCCGACTACTTTATACGCAAGCATGGATTAATAATGAAAGACCCAGTGTGATGTTTGATTTTGCAACGTCATGGATGGTGCATCATAAAGTATTATTGCCAGGTGTTTCAAAGCTTTCAAGACTCATTTCTGAAATTAGAGAAAGATCAATTAAGCGCCTATGGAAAAAATTAGCACGATTACCTTCACCCACTCAAAAAGTAAAATTAGATACGTTGCTAACGACTCCAGAAGGTTGCCGCTCTTCTCTTTTTGATTTTTACCGAAAAGGTCCGACAACAATCAGTGCGCCCGCTTTTAACTTAGCTATTCAGCGTTATCTTGAACTACAAGACTTCGGTATTCAGGGACTGAATTTTTCACATATTCCCCCTGTACGAATTAAAACTTTAGCACGCTATGCAGGTGTAATTTCACTGCCTAAAATAGCAAGAATGCCCGATGAAAAGCGCACTGCGATATTAATTGCTTTTGTGAAAACTTTTGAAATAACGGCACTTGATGATGCGCTAGACATTTTAGATTTACTCATTACGGATATTTCTGGAAAAGCCAAACGCATCGGTCAGAAAAATAGGCTGAGATCATTAAAAGACCTAGATAAAGCCGCACTTTCCTTAGCTGAAGCTTGCGAACTTATCGTGCATGAAGAGGCTAATGATGATCAATTGCGCGAAATTATTTTCAATCAGATTAGCAAAGAACAATTAATAGCCTCTATTGTCACCATAAAAACGATTGCTCGACCTTATGATGATAAATTCCATGCTGAAATAGTCGAGCAATATAGTAGGGTTAGGCGATTTTTACCGCGCTTATTAAATAATATTAAATTTAACGCTGCGCCTGCTGGTGAAGTAACTCTGGAAGCGCTTAATTATTTAGCTAAAACGCTGACTTCACGCAAAAAGACATTGGATGATGCTCCTCTGGAGATTATAAATACCTCTTGGAAACGCCTTGTTTTAGATGAGGAAAAGCATGTAAATAAACAAGGCTATACGCTTTGTTTTCTTAATAAATTGCAGGATTCCCTGAGACGAAGAGATCTTTATGTTGAAGTCAGCGATCGATGGGGAGACCCTAGAGAAAAATTATTACAGGGGACTGAATGGCAATCAAATAGAATTCATATTTGTCGTTCACTGGGACATCCCGTACAAGCTAACGAGGCGATTCAAAACCTAACAGAACAATTAGATGGGGCGTATAAAAAAGTTGTCTCACGATTCAATGACAACGATTCGATACGAATTGATAATACAGATAACACGCCAACATTAACCCTCTCACCATTGGATAAATTGGACGATCCAGCGAGTTTAACTTTGCTCAGTGCAAAGGTAATAGCATTATTACCAAAGGTTGATCTAACAGAATTAATACTGGAGATCCACAAACACACTGGATTTGCAGACGCATTTACCCATGTTAGTGAAGCTAATGCTAGAGCGGAAAATTTAAGTCTTAGTCTTTGTGCCGTTCTTATTGCGGAGGCGTGTAATATCGGCTTAGATCCATTAATAAAGCCTCATATTCCTGAATTAACACGGCATCGTTTAAATTGGGTAAAACAAAATTATTTGCGCACAGAAACTTTAACTAAAGCCAATGCTAGGCTTGTTGATTACCAAAGCTCCCTGTCTTTACCTGAAAAATGGGGTGGTGGTGATGTTGCATCTGCTGATGGCATGCGTTTTGTAACCCCCGTTCGTACTTTAAATTCTGGGCCAAACAGGAAATATTTTGGCTCCAGTAAAGGCATCACTTGGTACAACTTCATATCGGATCAATATTCTGGCTTTCACGGCATTGTCGTGCCAGGCACATTAAGGGATTCTATCTTTATTTTAGAGGGATTATTGGAGCAGCAGACAGGTCTAAATCTAACAGAAATAATGACCGATACGGCAGGATCAAGCGACATCGTTTTCGGTTTATTCTGGTTACTAGGGTATCAATTCTCACCTAGATTAGCGGATGCTGGCGCAACTGTGTTCTGGAGAATAGATAAGGAATCAGATTATGAGGTTCTTGATGAGTTAGCGCGCGGCCAAATCAACGTTGGCCGGATAAGCGATCATTGGGATGATATGCTCAGAGTAGCAGGATCACTCAAGTTAGGCACAATACAGGCATCCGAGTTAATCCGTTCATTATTAAAAAGTGATCGGCCTTCTGGCTTAGCGAAAGCTATTATTGAAGTAGGTCGTATCAATAAAACATTGTACTTGCTCAATTATATTGATGACGAAGATTATCGACGTCGAATCTTGACCCAATTAAATCGTGGTGAAAGTCGGCATGCTATCGCAAGGGTTATTTGTCACGGCCAGCGTGGAGAGATCCGCAAACGTTATCGAGAAGGTCAGGAAGATCAACTGGGGGCATTAGGTTTAATAACTAATGCTGTTGTGTTGTGGAATACGATTTATATGCAAGCAGCACTGGAGCACTTAGAAAAACAAGGGTTAGATATTAAATTAGAAGATGAAAGCAGGTTATCACCCTTAGTTTATGGGCATGTCAATGTTCTGGGACATTATTCTTTCGCGCTCTCAGAGCAGGTAATAAACGGGGGGCTTAGATCATTAAATGACACTGATGGGGGATAGTAAACGAACCAATCCACTCATTATTGGTACTAACGTACGTTTCCGTACCATTGGACGTCAAACCCCGTCACCAGCCTTTGTGCAACAGGAGCCAGCGGCTGCCCTGTTTGATCACTAAGAATTAAACTGCTTTGTAAATCATAGCCAACATCCATGTCATGCGTTATCTGATATTTATCCAGTTTGCTCGTATGTTTCCGGTAATTTAACCGTGACCAATCATGGACGCATAATGCGTAAGCGCTACAATGCATATCAATGTTGTTATGCGCAGCAATTAATAAAGGCTCATGCAGCTTAGTCAGCGTGACAGATTCATTTTTATAAAACCGCCAAGCCGCTTGAGTGCTGGCAAAGCTGCTAATTTTATTCGGCAACGCGCGCAAGCCTGCACTTAAGGTATCGGTCGAATTCATGTGTTCAGAAACTAACTGTTGGTATCGTTTTGATAGGCGTGGATCGACATCTGCTAATGTTTTTTATATTCATCCCATATCATACTATTTTTGGCTTATAAGTTGTGTAGATACCTATGCCCTAAAGGCGATAATTTCGACACATGGCTTGAGTGGTTAAGCGCGCATAGACCAAGTTAATATTGATCTATGATAAAAAATCAGGTCATGGGAATAGAAATTTGATAAACAATGCCATGGCCTAGATTACTATTGCATTCAATTGTCCCACCGAGTCGCTCACAAACCAAGTTGTAAACAACATTCATACCTAACCCCGAACCACCACTGCCCCGTTTAGTCGTAAAAAATGGGTCAAATACTTTTTTTATGTACTCTGTGCTCATACCTTTACCGTCATCCTTGTATGTCCAATGCAAATTACTCTCTACCTGCTTTATTTCTAGCGTTATTTTGCCGGCAGGGCTATCTTCAAAACCATGAATCAAGCTATTCATAACTAGATTCGTGAGAATTTGTGAAAAAGCTCCAGGATAACTGTCCATATCAAGATCTTCGGGGCATTCTAGGGTTACCGTATAAAGCGTTTTTTTAAATGCAGGATATAGACTAAGTAACACCTCCTCTAAATAGGATTTGATATTAAATCTACGTCGCTCTTCACTAGATTGATCTACTGCAACTTGCTTAAAGCTATGAATTAATTCTGATGCACGCTGTAAATTACTATGAATAATATGCGACGTTTCTTCACACTCATCAAGAAAGTGACTCAAATCAGACTTTTTCATAGCATTGGTAGTAAATAACTGCCTGAAATGCCGTGTGATATCCTCTAAATGCGTAGTGCCAGTAACGCCAATACCAATCGGCGTGTTAATTTCATGCGCTACACCACTGACTAAACTACCCAGTGCCGCCATTTTTTCAGCTCGAACTAGTGTAGCCTGAGCTGCCTTACGCTCTTTAATTTCCTGGTAAAGTCTTTCAGTGCGCTCTTTAACATACTCGCTGAGTTGCTCCTTTTGTTTCCTTAATTCGTGATGTTTACGGCGTAATACTTCCAGTTCAGCATTAAGGTGAGTAAAAACATTTTCCTTTTGAGAGTCAGTATAAATGCGTAATAACAAGCAAGGCCTATCGCTACTATGAACCGGCATCATTAAAGAGCCATAGCACTGGCATTCAATACCTTGCTTTGCCATATTGACTACATGTAAGGCGCCGGGGGTCGTGTCAGTACTGCTCGCTACTGTTTTAAGATAGCGTTCTAGGGAGTTTTCATGGTCTAGCAAAAAACCTTTAAATGCCATTCCTGCTATTTGCTGCTGATGGCAGCCAGTGAGTACTGTCATAGCAGGATTAAAAGCTAGAATATCACCGTTTAAACTTAGTAGACACTGAGGCTCAGTGGTAGCATGAGAAAATCTCAGAAAATATTGCACAACCATGACTAAACATCCAAATTAAAGTATTCTCTTCCTTCTGCCAAAGCTGGTGCCCCAGTATCATCAAAGTGAACAATAACTTTGCATTCTGTATCGCCTCGAGCAATCGTCTCTTCAAGGACAACTTTCGCATAGCCTAGGTTATCAGCCGTTATCGTACCAAAGACATTAGACGTCATCATGCACATGCATTGACGATCTTTTACTTTATCTTCAAAAGGGCAGCGACTATTTCTGAGTACGACCTTAGTTTCATCCTGCTCTATAACGCGAAAGTCTCCATTAATACGTGTTTTTAAATCAACCAGTACATCAACCACTTGTTGTTTATTAAGTCTATCTTGATTTAACTGCTCCTGATAACTTTTGTTAATCCATTCGCCCATATGCTTTCCAACTAGACTAATATAGCCTTCAGATTCTTTTAAACCGACGATGTCTTGTAATGTACCAGCAAGTTCTCTGATTAAGGATCGACAAAAAAGATCCCTTTCCAAAGGAATATTAAGCTCGGAAATTTTGGGTAACGATGAGTCTGCCATAACCTTCTCCTTTAAAGACAAACAAAGAAAATCCTGATTATTTATAACCAAGAAGATAATTAAGCCTAGCACATTAAAAATGTTAGCTAGGAAAGAATATACTATACTTAAAAAGCATATGACTATTAACTACGGTTAGTGAATCGATCAACACTAGCTTCAGTTATTTAGTTAGCTTTTAATTGTATGGAAAGATTTCGGGAATAATATCACTTATGCCTCAATATTTATTTGATTTGGATACCGCGGTACAAAATGCGGGTAAATTATTTACCCTACCGGATATTTGCCTTAGACTTCGTGAACTCATTGATGACGGGGAGAATGCGGCTGAAATTTCCCGCCTGATTCAAACAGATACAGCGCTCACCGCTAGGTTATTACAGATTGTCAACAGTGCGCTCTACTCTTTTCCTACTCAGATTGGCTCTATTAAGCAAGCCATTACCCTAATTGGTACTGAACAACTGTATCAATTAGCCTTAGCAACCTCTGCAGCATCAACCTTTAAAGGCGCTGGAGGTCGTTATATTAATATGCAACAATTTTGGCATCATTCGCTCTACTGCGCTTTGCTTGCTCGTTTGATATATAAAAATTTTGTTAGCAAGGATGCGGAAATTTTATTTGTCACAGGATTACTGCACAATATTGGTCGCTTAGTTATGTTGGAGCAAGTACCGGATGTCGCTGCCAGCGCACTTATTACTGTTAACGATAGACAATACCCCTGGCAAAGAGAATTAGAGGTGACTGGTTTTAGTTGCGCAGAATTAGGCGCAGCATTATTAACGGAATGGAACCTACCTGAAAATATTACTACCGCCATTCAATACCAACACCAGCCTCTTGGCGATGAAGCTTTTGTGCGACAAGCAAGCGCGCTGCATATCGCTCTATGTTTTGCCTCGGATTTTACCCAAACATCAACAACTCCCGATTTTATTGCTGCCATTAACCCTGATGTATTGCAATTATTAGCCGTGCCAGTAGATTGGGTAATACAACAAAAGCCTACTATTGACAAACAGGCCAATGAGTTAATGACAATTTTTAAGTAGAGCACGCTTTTATAGTAAAAAACTTTTATTCTTAGTGATTAATTCAAAGTTTTTTATAAAATACACTGATAAACAATTTTCTGAGGATAGTAAATGACGGATCTGTTTTTTTTGGATGAAGAAACTCCTAACGAGGTACAACCTACTTGGCCAGCTTGGAAAATCCTTATTGTTGATGACGAACAGGACGTGCATACCATCACCGTATTAGCACTCAAAAACTTTGACTTTGAAGGTCGCAATCTGCATTTTTATCATGCCTATTCAGCACAAGAAGCCAAACAAATTCTACAGCATGAAAAAGACATCGCCCTAGTTTTGCTAGATGTAGTGATGGAGTCAGAGCATGCAGGCTTAAAGCTAGTTCGCATCATTCGAGAAGAACTGCATAATTTAACCGTCAGAATTGTACTCAGAACAGGACAGCCAGGTCAGGCACCTGAACAAAAAGTCATTCGCGATTATGATATCAATGATTACAAAAGCAAAACCGAACTAACAGCAAGCAAACTAACGACATTGATGTACGCTAGTTTACGCACTTACCGAGACATTATTGTTCTAGAAAAAAGTAAATTAGGACTAGAGAAACTGATTGTTGCCTCACGCGGCATTTCCTCACGAGGCGCGTTAAGCAAATTTATCAGTGTCACGCTAAATCAGGTAGTTAATCTTCTCAATCTCGACTCTACAGTTATTTTTTCATGTGAAACTAATGCATTTGAATTTGATGGAAAAAAGTTTACCGTTTATTCTCTAGAGAATGATGATTTAGAAACGGAATCTGTCAGTTTAGAGGAACTACCTGCAGAGAAGGCGGAGATACTCTTACAAGCTTTTAATAAAAAAGCTAACGTATTTCATCATAGCTGTCTGGTGATGTATTGCGCCAATCAAACCAATACTATCTTATTTTATGCCAAGGTCGAGCACCCACTGTCTCAATTAGATCGGCATTTACTTAATATCTTTACCGAAAACCTTATTGTCATATTGGAAAATATTCATCTCAATGAATTAATTACCAGTAGTCAACGTGAATTATTGTATCGACTCGGTGAAATTGTTGAATCTCGTTCTAATGAAACGGGTAATCATGTTAAGCGGGTAGCCTTCTATTCTGAACTCTTAGCTCAGTTAATAGGCTTACCCGAAGAAGAAGTTGAACTGCTAAAAATTGCCTCGCCTCTGCATGATATTGGCAAAATGAGCATCCCCGACAGCATCCTGCATAAACCAGGAAAATTAACAGGTGAAGAATGGACCATCATGCAAACTCATGCGCAAAGAGGGCATGACTTATTGTGCGGATCACAATTAATGGTCATGGATATTGGCGCTATTATTGCCCTTTCTCATCACGAAAAATGGAATGGCTCCGGCTACCCTTCTGGACTAGAAAAAAATCAGATTCCGATCTATGGTCGCATCACCGCCGTTGCTGATGTCTTTGATGCGTTAGGCAGTGATCGATGCTACAAAAAAGCCTGGCCCCTGGCAGATGTATTACAGTTATTAGAACAAGAAAGTGGCCAGCATTTTGACCCAAGATTAGTCAAACTATTGCTCGATAACCTAGAAAAGTTCCTGGAAATTCGAGATCGATTTGTTGATAAGTAAACATCTCAAGCAATGAAAAATTTGAATAATTGAAACTAGGCTTAGAGCTGATTTCCTATTAAATTAATCAAACTAGTACAGAAAACCGTAAGTTCGTGACACCTATAACTGGTATTACTGAACAACGCAGAGTCAACTAACGCCTATGGTAAAAATAGCACCACTAACACCAAGAATAAGGCAACAAAAATATACTTATATTTTATCCCCCCCCACTCTCAATTTCAAAAAAAATACTCGCTCTATATTCATTTTCAAGCGCTTAATGTACTATTAAGTCTGATTTCCTTACTGAAAAAGCTTTATTAATGATAGAAACGAACACGAAGTCACCATTAGATCACTATTACCAACAGGTACAGGACATCATCCTCAACCGACAAGACCCAATTAGTGGCTTATTGCCTGCCAGCACTGCTGTGACCGCTCATGGTGATTATACCGATGCTTGGGTGCGCGATAATGTATACAGCATTCTTGCCGCTTGGGGTCTTGCTCTGGCTTACCGTCGTAGTGATGAAAATAAAGGCCGCACTTACGAATTAGAGCAAAGCGTAGTCAAATTGATGCGAGGGCTATTAGTATCAATGATGCGCCAAGCGCATAAAGTGGAGCGTTTTAAACATACTCAAGACCCGCTTGATGCTTTACATGCAAAATATGACACCCATACCGGTGATATCGTGGTCGGTGATCATGAATGGGGCCATTTGCAACTAGATGCCACTTCGCTCTATTTGCTAATGCTGGCACAAATGACCGCTTCTGGCCTGCGTATTATTTTTACCATCGATGAAGTCAACTTCGTACAAAACTTAGTCCATTACATCGGTCGCGCCTATCGCACGCCTGATTATGGTATTTGGGAGCGCGGCAATAAGAGTAACCACGGTGTTGCTGAGTTAAATGCTAGCTCTGTAGGCATGGCTAAAGCTGCATTAGAAGCCATGTCAGGATTTAACTTATTTGGTGCTGATGGTGATCAAGCATCTATTATCCATGTGCTCAGCGATGAAATCGCTCGCTCGCGTATCGCCCTAGAATCCTTATTACCGCGCGAATCCATCTCTAAAGAAGTCGATTCTGCAGTACTCAGCATTATTGGCTATCCTGCATTTGCTGTTGAAGATCAGGACTTATTAGAAAAAACGGAACAACATATTTGTGAAAAATTAGAAGGCAAATACGGCTGTAAACGCTTCTTACTCGATGGCCACCAAGTGGCCATTGAAGATCGCCACCGCATGTATTATGAATCCCATGAATTAAAACAATTTATCGATATAGAATGTGAATGGCCATTATTTTTTAGCTATTTACTACTTAATAATTTATTCGCTAATAAGACTGAAAAAGCGCGAGAGTATCGCGAGAAATTAAAAGGGCTGTTAGTTGAGCATAATGGCCAGTTATTATTACCTGAACTGTATATTGTTCCAGAAGATAAAATAGCAGCAGAGCGCGCAAACCCACACAGCCAAGAACGAGTACCCAATGAAAATGTACCTTTAGTCTGGGCACAAAGTCTGTTTATTTTAGGAGAAATGATTCAAGACGGCTTATTAACCACACATGACATTGATCCATTAGGCCGTGGTCATTGCACCCAGTGTAATCGTGACCCTGAGTTAAAGGTTCAACTTACCTTACTCGCTGAAGATACATCAGTACAAAGCAAGTTAAATGAATTAGGTATTAGCACGCAAACCTTTGACCAAATTGCACCGCTTCAAGTTCGAGAAGCCAGTCATTTAACTGCTGCACTGACGCAAGTTGGGCTTAACAAACGCTTAGGCTTAAGCGGTAGGCCAAACAAACAAATTAGAGCACTAGGCACGTCCGTACTCTACAAATTAGGTGATGAGAAAATCGTCTTTTTACCTCAATTTATGAACCAGCGAGGGTTTTATCTCGCTTTGGACATTCGTTTATTGGTTGAACGATTACGTCTTGAATTAAGTTATATCTTCCGTCACTGGGATCGTCCTGGGAAGCCACTGGTAGCAGTCCTCATCAGAAATAATATGCTGAACAACGAGGGACACCAGCTATTACTGGAATTTATGGCCGAACTACAACAGGGAGAAATTCTTGGAATTCCTGTGCAATTAGGTAGCTTAAATGATTTCATCAGCACAACTACCTATGAAACCATTAACTATTTGCATGACTTCCACCTTCCCGAAATTCGTACACAAGAAGCTGCCAGCCCTTGTTGCAGTATATTGTTACCCATAGACATAGCTGCAACAGCCTCTATTAACCCCAGAGTGTTAAACGACTGGAATCAGTTAGATGATGAAGCGCTAATTCAGATGCTAAGCACAGACAGTAACTTGTATGCCCAATTTGAAATTCTAAACCTACTACACCAACGACATGGGCTAGATTTTGAGTTACAGGAAAGTGAAAATCACCAGTGTTGCTTACGTGATTGGTTTGAAGAGGTTTATACACGTGCTGGCGACCAGAATATATGGAGTTTAGTCCGTCGTAGTGCTGGGTTACTGGAAAAATACGATGCCGATCTTGAACAATCGATCACTGATATGCTGGTACGCCAAAAACGCATTAGCGTTGGTCGAGAGTATAGTAACGGTGCAACTATTCAGCGCCCTGCCAGTGCTACAGAAATTTTAGATAGAATTCGCACCTACAATAGTGACAATGTATACGTGCATATTCTCACTCAAGAACTGATCATCTATCTAGGCGTTTTAATTAAATCTAACCCTGACTTATTTACCGACATGCACACCGTGCGCGTTGGACATATTATGCAATTAATTATTATCCGTCTACAGCGTCACACGAATTGTACCTTAGGCGAAGCCTTTGATGCCTTACTCGCACTAGCTCCTCATGAAATTGGCAAACAAGTCAAAGAAACTTTAGCAGATTATCAAAATTCAGAATCACAATTAAACCGAAGTGAGTTGCTGAGTTATGATGAGCAATGCAACCAACTCACTTGTGCCCGCTTCACCACGCAACTTAATCCCAAAGATCGTGGTAGAGCGCTAGATTGGCATGAGTGGCGAGAGCAACGCGGCAGCGTTGGTCGTCAATCAGAAGCATTTTTCGCGGCCGTTTGGGAAGTGCTGCACCATTGTAAAGGCTTAATCATCAGTGAAAAATTAAGTAGTCATAAGCGGTTAGACAGTGAAGAAATACTGGCACAAATGACAGCTCAAGAACAAAGTTTTGTCTTACTTATTAACCACAGATTAGACAAAATCCAATCCCCTGATTTCCGCCAATTAACCATGGAAACACTACAAGCATTAGCTGTCATTTTTCAGGAAAACCCTGATTTGCACGTTGATGATACTATTCTGACAGATACTTTAATTAATCATGCGGTACGTCTTAGTTGGCTAGAAAAACATCCCGAACGATCCGTTCAATACGAACAAGATCAAGCCTTATCATGGCAGGGTTTTTATCAATTACCACCTAATGAAGTAGCAAACGGCATTATTGATGCTTTAAATTATTTATTAAACGTAAACAACGAAATTCAAGGAGTTCAGGCATGATATTAGCAGGTGATATTGGAGGCACAAAAACTGTTTTAGCATTATATAGTGCAAATGAGCTAGGTGAGCTGCAATGCGAACTTGAGCAAACCTTTGCCAGTACTGACTATCCACAGTTCAATGATATCTTGTCGGTTTTTATCAAGCCAGATATGACGATAGACTCGGCTTGTTTCGGCATTGCCGGTCCGATTGTCGATCAGCGCTGTCAAACGACTAATCTACCCTGGATAATAGACGCTCAAGAGTTGCAGAAAAAATTTGGCACAAGCAAAGTCAAATTACTCAATGACTTGGAAGCCATGGCTATCGGCATGCTTAATAGCTCTGCTGAGGACCTCATTGAGCTTAATCCACAGGCACAAAATAAATCAGGCAATATTGCTGTGATAGCTGCAGGAACCGGTTTAGGCCAAGCAATTCTATATTGGGATGGACAACAGCATCACCCTATTGCGACTGAAGGTGGGCATTCTGATTTCGCCGCACAAACAAAACAACAAGACCAATTACTCAATTATCTACGTAAACGCTTTAACAGTCATGTAAGTTGGGAGCGCGTACTATCAGGTGATGGCTTCGGTTATCTTTATGATTTTTTAGTGGATACAGGTTTTGCTCCAGCCTGCCCTGCTGTTCCTGCCAAAAATGATACGAGCAGTTATGCAGGTGATCGCAATGCCATTATTTCTCGTTTAGGTATTAAACAAGAAGACCCAATTTGCATGGAAGTTATGCGTTTATTTGTCGAACTTTATGCCGCTGAAGCGGGCAACCTAGCCTTAAAATGTTTAGCAACTGGCGGTGTGTTTATTGGTGGTGGAATCGGCCCTAAAATCCTTCCTGCTCTGCAAAGCGAAAATTTCATACGTGCATTCACTGCCAAAGGTCGTTTTCAATCATTACTCAGTGGTCTATCCATTAAGTTATCACTCAACCCAAATACACCTTTAATAGGCGCGGCTAATTATTTTTCAGATTAGTTTTGCGGCCTTTAAAGGAGGATCTGTTTAATTTTGACAAACTTTCAAGTTAGGTAATATAAATAAGCTCAAGCCTTTATAGTTAAGGCTTGAGCTTATTTCAAACTTTAGAAACTTACACTACCTTGTAACCAGAATTTATTTACATCTTTATTTTTGGTATTACCTACTGCCGTTTCATCAGCATCGTAATACGCATATTTTGCTAATATTTGATAATGTTTACCAAATTTCTTAGTAATTAAGAAATCATATTCATTACCGTAGTTGATGCTGTTTGTCACACTTTGGAAGTTATGATAAACAAATGCCATTTTAATGCCCAGAGGTTTTGCACTCAATGTTGCATTGACATCACGTACGCCATTCTCTGGAGTGACTAAGAACACATCCGCCCAACCTTGAAATTTATGATTGGTTCCAAAAGGCGTTTGGAAAGCTTGAGTGCCATTAGCACCTAACTCTTCTACCGCAGCTTTAGCAGTAAGCCCCATAAAACTTGCTCCACCCATAAGGCTATAACGACCTAGAGTAAAGCTACCTGGGTTATTAGCATAACTAGTTTGAAAACCATATTCAGCTCTATAATGTAGTTTTATAGCTTTTGTGATTTTGGGTGAACCAGTAACTGCTAAACCATAAGTTTGAGCCGACTTCCCTGCTTGGCCTTCTTCATAATCAGAATACCAATAACCATAAGCCGTTACACTGGCAATGTCTTTGAATTTATAGTTAACGTTCGCAAAAGGTAATTGTACGGCATCTTCTTGAGACCAAATATTTTGTACTTGACCAATATAACCCGCTTTTAATGTCAAATTTTCTATCGATTTATTCGTGACAATAACACCATCATAAGTTTGTTCCATTTGACGCCAGCCGACATTACCAATAAAACGAGAGTCATCAATAATAATACGTTGTCTACCCCCTTTGATTTCAGTATCAGGAATACCTTTATAGCTTACCCATAATTGGTTTAATTCACTGGTTTGTGGATCAGCAACAACATCACGCGTTGGATCACCTTTCCAATTTGATTTAGGTGCGAAATAATCTTTTTGCATCGCTAAATTACCTTCATATTCAGCATAACCCTGTAAACCATGAAATTCAGGCGTTAAATAACCTAGACGTAAACGCAAGGTGTTGGCATGAGCAGTCTCTTTACCACTATTAGCTACATCAGCTAATTCATAACGGTAACGTAAATCGACTTTAAATTGGCCGTATTTAGCATCGTCTTGGCCTAATTTGAAGGCATTCTCAACCGATTTATCAAGCTCATAAGCTGCTGCAGACTGCATAAAAAGAGCCATTAAAACAGCGGATGCGAGAGGGTTGGGTATAATTTTCTGTATTTGCATCATTAAAATCCTAAATGGAAATTAAGGTGAGTCTAAGTTCTCCCACCTTATATTGTTATATTGAGCTATGATTTTTCCGCATCAGCGATAATTTTTAGAGAACGTTTTAATGCATCATTAGCATGATCAGCTTTTGTTTGCAGTACATTCATATTGGCCTTTTCAAAAGCAACTCTTTCTTCTAATTCTTGCTCTGGAGAAAAGCGTAAAAAGAATGTAAAGAATGATGCGATAACAACCACAATACCAATCACAAAAAACACCTCATTCCAGTCCATTGCACCTTTGAATAAAAAACCAGCCGCTACAGCGCCTGCATTTCCGCCTGCGCCAACGATACCTGAAACAGCTCCCAACGCCTTTTTATTAATAAACGGGACTACTGAATACGTCGCCCCTTCAGACATTTGAGTAAATAGTGAAAATATAATTAAGGTCGGAATAGCCAAAAATAATACACTCATCTGAGAGAACAGCATAAGTGCCAAGCCTTCACCTAACAGAACAATAAATAACCAATAAGAGCGACCTTTTAAACCCCATAAAGACGCACAGTTATCAGCAAATATTCCACCTAAAGTACGAGCAAATATATTCATTAAACCAAAACAAGCGGCAATCATCCCAGCAGTCACCATATCGACTTCAAAATAGTCAAAAAAGTAAAGCGCAGCAACGTTGTTGACGGTCAATTCAATACCAAAACATGCCCCATAAATAACAAAAAGCACCCAAACACGGTAATCTTTCATCGCTTTAAAATAAGCGCCAGTGACTTCCTTTTTATGTGGAAGCAAACCTTTTTCACGTAATTCTTTATAATTTCCATCAGGCGCATCTTGCGTGATGAAAAAATAAGCAATACCGGTAAAGAAAATAACCGTTCCAACGACCACCATTGAGGCTCGCCATGCTTCCGCATCGGTAAAACCAAAGCCAATAACAAAAGCCGAGAACATTAACGGCATCACTAATTGTGTTACCCCGCCGCCTAAATTACCCCATCCAGCACTCGTAGCATTTGCTTGGCCCACAACATTAGGCGCAAACATCACAGAGGTGTGGTATTGAGTAATCACAAATGATGCACCGATAATACCGATTAATAGCCTGAAAACCAAAAAGGTTTCAAAGTGATCAGCCAAACCAATACCTGCAACAGGAATGGCTCCAAAGATAAGTAAATAGGTATAGGCTAAGCGAGGACCAATTCGGTCACAAAGCCAGCCAACAAAAAACCTGGCAAAAACCGTTGCCGCAACTGAGGCAATAATAGTCCACCCTACTTGTTCTTTTGTCAGGTGCATTTCTTCACGAATAACCACCATCATTGGTGCAATACCAAACCATGCAAAGAATGCAGAAAAGAAAGCAAACCATGTCATATGGAATGTTCTAATCTGCACCATACTCACCTTGAAGAAATCTCCCCAGAGGTTGGTGGCTTTATGTTGTAGTTCCAATGTTATATCTCCAATATATTTAAAAAAATTTGTTGTTTCGGCTACCCATTTAAAACGGGATATATGATAGAAGAGAAAGAGCTTTAGCTATTTCTGAACCAGCAATAGTTAAACTATTACACTCCTACATAATTCTGAAGATCCTTGTTCCGCTTTAATTCGTCGCCGTCGTTTCGGTTGTTACAAAAACGATAAAGTTTATTTTAGATGCCGAGGAAGCACTCAATTATTTACTGATATTACGCATAGCCAATAAAGGCTTATTAGGGCGCAGGACTTTAGCCTGCTATTTTCATTTATAAAAGCGCAGGTAAATCCCAGCGGTCCGTGTTGTTTTACATGGTATAAAACTGACCAATGATAATAAGGGAATCCTTCATAGTGTCAACTCAAAGCAGGTGGCTTAAACCATTTTTCATGTTTTTACATAACATCCGTTATTAATGAGCACCATGATGCTTCTCTTCTTGCTCGTTATTACTCGATTTACCGTGATAAAGAGACCTATCTTTTTTCCCTGTAACATTTAAAATCCCCCATGCCCCTCTATCTATGCGCGTCAAGGCATGATCAACTAAGACATAATTTCCTGGATAATCGACTTGAAACTCAACTACTGTTGCACCACCGGCAGGAACTAGTGTTGTCTGTACATTTTCTAATGGATTACTTAACGCAGCTTCTGGGTAAGTTCGGTCAAATATTTCCCCAATCACATGAAAAGAAGATATTTTTGAAACACCTGCATTACCGATAAATAGTCGAATCTTATCGCCAACTTTTGCGTTCAATTGCCCTTTACCTACTAAAGCCCCCGTGCGGCCATTAAAGACAATATATTCGGGGCTCTCATCAATCATTTTTCGCGCGTCAAAAGCTTGATAACCTTTTTTACCAATACTGCCATGCGTATAAAGTTCGCCTTGCATGACATAAAACTCATGATCTACTTTACTCAAGCCCTGCTTAGGTTCGACTAAGATCAAACCATACATGCCATTAGCAATATGCGTTGCCGCATTGCCATTGGCGCAATGATAAACATACAATCCAGGCGTAGTGGCTTTAAATGATAAGGTTTTCGTTTCTCCCGGCTCTGCGCTAGTGACTGCTTTACCACCACCCGGCCCAGTTACTGCATGTAAATCTATTGCATGACTATGGCTACTGGATTTATCATTATGTAAATTAAGCTCAACTGTGTCGCCTGCACGTACTCTTAAAAAAGGCCCCGGGACCGTTTTATTAAATGTCCAATAATGATAAGAAATACCTGGGGCAATATCAGCAATCACCTCTTCTGTGTTTAAAATAATAGTCACTTTTTCAGACTGTTTTCTGCGTAAAGGCTTAGGTAAATTAGACGCTGAATGACTGATATCCTCGACTTTTTGATAATCTGCAGGATTAACGCTCATACGGTGTAAATATTGATCACCTGGACCAAAATTAGTCATCGCTTTTGAGGAATGATGTTCATTATTTTCACTTGCAGAAAGGGGTAAAGCAATAAGAAGTGTTACTAAGGCAATAAGGGTGTTTTTCTTATGCGCTTTATTGTTTTTTATAGTTATTATTTTCATTCTTACTCTCTATTGAATTAGACGTTTGACTAACAGTCAACTTGAAATTATCTAAGGAGTGATTTTCGTACGGGCGCAGGCCTTTAGCCTGCTTTTTTTTAACAGCAAGTGGATCTTTAGTATGCTAGGTAAGAGTCAGGCTAAAGACCTGCGCTCCATTGCAAGTTATTTTGCACTCGTTTCTAAGTGCCTTAAAGCAGCCATTTTTGCACCGACTTGTTCACGCTGTTCATTACTTAAAGCGGCTTTGACCTGCGGTGAAAAATCCTCATCTTCACGGGTTAAATGCTCACGCTGTAGTTTTTCAAACTCAATGGCTAATACTTGTAAACGCTCAAAATCTTTTATAGATTCAGGCTGTTTTAATTGAGCCGCTAATAAACTCCAAGCTTTTTCAATTTCTTCATGATCTAGCATTAAGCGCTCTATCATGCCATCAAATAAAGCGGACTTCCCTATTAATAAAGGAAACAATGCCTGCTCTTCATCTTGATGATGTAAATGATTAGCGTGCTCATAATGACAGTAAGTATTTATGCATTGATTAGCATAAGCTTCACTCATACCTTTAGTTTTTAGATCAAAGACTAATTGTAATAATGGTTTTCCACGTTCTAAAAAATCTTCGTGATAAGCTTTTAAAGCGACTAAACCATCACTAAAATCTGTAACGGGGTCGGTATATTTAAACTGCATATTAGCAATCCTTTAAAATTAAAGTGTAGGTCGGATTAGTTTATCAAGCGTAGGTACATTTGTCGGGTTAGTTTTTTGCGGTGCATAAAAAACTAACCCGACCTACAGACCTGCGCCCCATTGATTAAATGAAAGCTAACTTACAGACAGTTAACGTTGCTTAACAAATTTTGTTCTAACAATTTGATACGGCCTAAATAAATACCCTAGAGGCACGCTCCAAACATGCACTAAACGGCTAAAAGGAAATAAGAAAAATACCGTCATACCTAAAAACAAATGTAGTTTGTAGATAAAATTTACATTATCTAGCATAGCTGGATTTGGATTCAGTGCCAGTGTCGCTTGTATCCATTCTGCTAAAGCAATCATGGATGAAGCATCACTACCAAACGCATGGTAAATAGAAACAGGAATAGTAATCAAGCCTACGCCTAGAGTAACTAATATCCAGTTTAGAATAAAAATATCCATAAAACGGCTATTAGCTCGAACGCGCGAATTATACATACGCCGTTTCCAAAGAATCACACCGCCCATCATGCATAAAGAGCCAAAAGCAGCTCCCGCTGAAATGGCCACGACTTGGTGCATCATGTCTGACACACCCATCGCTAAAAACCAGCTATGTGGCGTAACTAAACCAGCAAAGTGACCCATAAACAAAGCTAATACACCGATATGAAATAGGATGCTGCCTTTGCGTAACTGTTCTTTTTCAAACAATTGGCTAGAATCAGCTTTCCAAGTGTATTGCTCACGATCAAAACGAATCAGACTACCCACAAAAAAAGTAGTCAATGCGATATAGGGGTATACCCCGAATAATAAATTGCTTAAGTTCATAATAAGCTCCTAGGCTACTAATTCTTCTAAATGCCCATGCCGCTCCACTATTCTAAGTAGAGGCGCATATGGGCTCGCATGTTTTTCAAGATTATCGGAAATAATACCTACCGCTTGAGCTGTTTGCTGTAAGAATGCTTGCGCACTTTGCGCATCATCCATAGTAGAAACATATTCCAAAATAAGTGGTAAATAATCAGGTAACTCACCATCATCAATTTCAAAGCCTGTTGATTTATACAACTCAGCTAACTCAATTAAGGCAGGCCCACGATCCCGGTCTTGCTCATCAAACAAGTGATAGGTTAGATACAATGAATTTTCCGCTGTCATATCAAACACATTGACATATTCCGCTTGAAATTGTGTTAGCGATAAGTCTGATGCCCATTGTATAAAATCAGTCAATGATCCCCTATCTTCAACACTCAAATTAGGCAACTCATTGGCAGCTTCTGTTAACTCATGCCAATGCGCGACTAAATCTTTACTCGGATACTCTAAAAGCACCGAAAGGACTTTGTAGACTTGGGTCATGCCTTTTCTCCATCAGAGCGTTTTGCTGCGGGGTGATAACGTACAAATTCCAAATTATCTTCCGTTTTCTTACGCTTATCTGGGAATAGAGATGCCTCAGGGCTAATACTGCAACCATCATTACCAAAAGTGAAGCCATTCTGCCCTTGAAAAGTATGGAAATCCTCCTGATGTAACTCCTCGTGACTGGTTGGAATTACAAAGCGGTCTTCGTAATTGGCAATTGCCATATAACGATACATATCACGCACCTGTTCTTCGTTTAAGCCTACTTCTTCCAATACGGCTAAATCAGTTTTCTTTTCCACATTTAAAGAACGATAAAAACTACGCATCGCAATCATACGTTTAAGGGCAAGAACAATAGGCTCTTCTTTACCAGCAGTCAGCATATTCGCCAAATATTTAATTGGCATACGTAAATTTTCTATCTTGGGAATCATGCCATCAGGTGATGATTCGATATTACCCTGATCAATTTGTGACTGCACAGGCGATAGCGGTGGTACATACCAAACCATAGGTAAGGTGCGATATTCTGGATGCAATGGAAAAGCAACTTTCCAATCCACAATTAATTTGTAAATTGGAGATTCACGTGCAGCTTCCATCCATGATTCAGGAATGCCATCAATTTTGGCTTGTTTAATCACTTCAGGATCATTCGGATCGAGAAATAAATCCAATTGTGCTTGGTATAAATCTTGGTCATCAGGCGTTGAGGCTAATTCATCAATACGATCTGCATCGTAAAGCATCACCCCATTGTAACGAATACGTCCTACACAAGACTCAGAACAGACCGTTGGTAAGCCGGACTCTACGCGCGGGTAACAGCCAGTACATTTTTCTGCTTTGCCAGACTCCCAGTTGTAAAACATCTTCTTGTACGGACAAGCACTAATACACATGCGCCAGCTACGACATTTGTCTTGGTCTACTAAAACAATGCCATCTTCTTCACGTTTATAAATCGAGCCAGAAGGACAAGCTGCAACACAGGCAGGGTTAACACAGTGATTACACATACGTGGTAAATACATATGGAAGGTTTGTTCAAACTCTGCATAAACCTGCTTTTCCATATCGCCAAAGTTAGCATCTTGGCCACGCATTTTGAATTTGCCACCTAAATCATCTTCCCAGTTAGGCCCCCATTCAATTTTTTCCATACGCTGACCATCAATTAAAGATCGAGGTCTGGCAGTCGGTGTCGCTTCTAATAACTCACTATTTTGCAAAACAGCGTAGTCATAAGTAAAAGGCTCATAATAATCATCAATCGTCGGCATATTCGGATTCATAAAGATATTCTTTAGAATACTACGGCGATTACCTGAGCGTAATTGTAGCTGGCCATCGATTAATTCCCAGCCACCATTCCATTGCTCTTGATCTTCCCAATTTTTTGGAAATCCTACACCCGGTTTAGATTCAACATTATTAAACCATGCGTACTCAACCCCTTTACGGTTAGTCCAGACGTTTTTACAGGTCACGGAACAAGTATGGCAACCAATACATTTATCCAGATTAAAGACTAGTGAAAAATTCGCTCTTACTTTCATGTTATTTCTCCGACTCGTCTGTGCAAGTGTATTCAGCTTGAGGTACACCTTCTGGATTCAATGCTTTTTCGCGCATTTCTGTTAACGGTTCTTCCAGCCACTTGATATCTGCATCTTCAATTTTATGCAAGATAACATATTCATCACGCTGCGAACCAATGGTACCGTAATAGTTAAAACCATAGCTGAGCTGTGCATAACCACCAATCATGTGTGTTGGTTTTACAGTAATACGAGTAACACTATTCAAAATACCGCCACGCTTACCTGTCGTATTCGAGCCAGGAACATTTACGTTTTTCTCTTGTGCGTGATACATCATCGCCATTCCATCGGGAATACGCTGACTGACCACCACTCGCGCCACCGTTGCACCATTAATATTTAAAGCTTCAACCCAGTCGTTGTCATCAATATTGGCTTTTTCTGCATCTTTTTCTGAAATCCAAACATGAGGCCCACCACGAGATAAGGTCAACATACGCAAATTATCTTGATAAGTACTATGTATGCCCCATTTACTATGCGGTGTAATCCAGTTAAGTTTTAAGTGAGGTTTATCACCGATTTTCTCAATCATTTCAGCGGTGGTTTGCATATCAACAGGCGGCTTATAAGTACAAAAACCCTCACCAAAATCACGCATCCATTGATGATCCTGATAGAAATGTGCACGCCCCGTTAAAGTACGGAAAGGAATGTGCTCATGGATATTGGTATAGCCTGCGTTATAACTGACTTTTTCTGATTCAATCCCACTCCAGGTCGGTGCAGTAATAATCTTACGCGGCTGCGCTTTAATATCGCGAAAGGTGATTTTGTCATCTTCGCGAGATTTAGCTAAATGCGTATGGTCGACACCGGTTTTTGTGCTTAATGCTTCCCACGATTTAACAGCCACTTCACCATTCGTTTCTGGTGCAAGTGCTAAAATCGCTTCACACACATTAATATCTTCTTCTAAAGACGGCATACCTTTAGAAATACCTTCGTCTTTAATGGTGTAGCAAATAGCTTTTAAAGACTCATATTCTTTCTCAGTATCCCAGTCGATACCTTTAATATTATTGCCTTGCTTGCTTAATAAAGGCCCCAATGCCGTGAACTTCTTATAAGTATCGGCAAAGTCACGTTGCACGACCTTGAATAAAGGCATAGTTTTCCCAGGAACAGGCTCACATTCACCGCGCTTCCAATCTTTAACATCCATTGCCTGCGCTAATTCAGCAGGCGTATCATGCAAGATAGGTAGCGCAACGACATCTTTTTGCGTGCCTAAGTGCTTTTCCGCCAAGACTGAAAAGTCTTTAGCAATCGTTTTGAAAATTTGCCAATCTGAACGCGACTCCCAACCTGGGTCAACCGCTTGTGTTAACGGGTGAATGAATGGGTGCATATCAGTGGTATTCAAATCATTTTTTTCATACCAAGTTGCAGTAGGTAAAACGATATCCGAAAAAGCCCCTGTAGAATTTAAGCGGAAATTGATATCGACCATTAAATCCAATTTCGCAATCGGTGCATCTTTATGCCATTTAATTTCCGCACCTTCTGCTTCAGGCAATACATCTTGCATCACACCATTTTGTGCGCCTAGAAGATGTTTTAGAAAATACTCATGCCCTTTAGCACTACAACCAATTAAATTAGCACGCCAAACGAATAGGTTTCGCGGGTGATTTTCTGGCGCATCAATATCTTCAGCAGCAAAAGCAATATCTCCCGACTTTAACTTATCAACTAAGTAATCCGATACGCCTTTTTCATCTTTAGCTCCTGCAGCTTCAGCGTCTTTAACAATATCTAAAGGATTTTTATTGAAATGTGGTGCCGAAGGCAACCAGCCTAAACGCTGAGAAACGACATTATAATCCGCTAAATTATGGCCTTTATAATTACCTTGAGCAGTAGCTGATAACATAGCTTCCGCATCTAATTTCTCATAACGCCATTGATCGGTATGAAAATAAAAGAAAGTCGTGCCGTTCATATGACGTGGTGGTTTTTGCCAATCCAAACCAAAAGCAATTGGTGCCCAGCCCGCTTGTGGACGCAGTTTCTCTTGTCCCACATAATGCGCCCAACCACCGCCGCTTTGACCCACACAACCACACATATGCAGTAAGTTCATAATCGCACGGTAGTTCATATCATTGTGATACCAATGATTTAAACCTGCACCTAAGATCACCATGGACTTACCCATGGTTTTTGCTGCATTATCAGCAAATTCACGACCACTGCGAATAATATCCGCTTGTTTTACGCCCGTAATTTTTTCAGCCCACGCTGGGGTATTTGGAATGCTTGCATCATCATAGCCTGTAGCAATCTCGCCACCTAAGCCACGATCAATACCGTATTGAGCCAGTTGTAAATCAAATACAGTAGCCACTAAAACATCTTTACCATTCAGCGTAATTTTCTTAGTCGGCACATTACGATGCATAGAGATGTCAGAGCCTGATTGAAAATCAGGCATTAATACATCAACGACACCATCATTTTCAAAAATCATACTTAAGCGCGGCTTGGTATTACGACGACCTTTTTTAGGTAATAAATTCCACTTTCCTTCTTCGCCCCAACGAAAACCAATTGAACCATTAGGTGCAAAAACATCGCCCGTTTTCTCATCAATAACAACAGTTTTCCAATCAGGGTTATTTTTCTCACCCAAACTATCGTCAAAATCAGCAGCACGTGCAAGTCGTCCAGAAATATAACTGCCTTCGTGCTCATCTAAAATAACCAACATTGGCAAGTCGGTATAAGTGCGCGCATATTCTTCAAAATAAGGGTCTTGATTATCAACATGGAACTCTTTTAAAGCCACATGCCCCATCGCCAAGAAAATAGCAGCATCGGTACCTTGTTTAGCAGGCATCCATAAATCTGCAAACTTCACGTATTCTGCATAATCAGGTGAAATCGCGACGACTTTCGCGCCTTTATAACGCACTTCTGAATAAAAATGCGCATCTGGCGAACGTGTCATCGGTAAATTTGCGCCAGCAACCACTAGATAAGTAGAGTTATACCAATCAGCTGATTCAGGCACATCAGTTTGCTCACCCCACGTTTGTGGTGAAGCGGGTGGTAAATCACAGTACCAATCATAAAAAGATAAACAAGCGCCACCTATTAAGGATAAATAGCGACTGCCTGCGGCATAACTAATCATCGACATCGCAGGAATTGGAGAAAAACCAACAATCCGATCAGGGCCATGGGCTTTTGCAGTATACACATTGGAAGCCGCAATAATTTCTGATACTTCGTCCCAATCGACACGAACAAAGCCACCTAAGCCACGGACAGCTGTATATTTCTCACGTTTTCTTGGGTCTTCTTGAATAGCGCCCCATGCTTCGACAGGGTCTTTGCCGGTTGCGCGTTCATCTCTATATAAAGATACTAAACGCTCACGTATTAAAGGATATTTAACTCGTAATGGGCTGTATAAATACCATGAAAAACTTGCACCACGCGGACAACCACGCGGCTCATGATTCGGCATATCTGGTCGGGTCCGTGGGTAATCTGTTGCTTGCATTTCAAAGGCAACCAGACCATTTTTAACATGAATATTCCACGAACAACTTCCCGTACAATTCACGCCATGCGTAGAACGCACGACTTTATCAAAACGCCAGCGATTACGATAACCATCTTCCCACTGACGGTCTTCATTAGTGACCACTCCATGATCACCCGAAAATTTACTTTGAACTTTTTTGAAAAAGTTAAGACGGTCTAAGAAATGACTCATCGTTTTTTTCTCCTGTTATTAATTTTTATAACATTGGGGCGCAGGCCTTTAGCCTGCTTTTCAATTAACTGCAGGCTGAAGCCAGCGCCCCGTTTATTTATGGGTTATAAAACTCGCCATCTTTACGCAAGTAAAACCACCAATTAATCATAATGCAGATAATATAAAAGGCTGCAAAACCATAAAGCGCAACTTCTGGTGTAGTCGCTTTAATTTGCTCGCCAAAAACTTTAGGAATATAAAAAGCACCATAAGCTGCAACCGCTGAAGTCCAGCCTAAGACAGGCCCCGCCTGTTCTTTAGGGAAAATCATAGCAATGGAGCGAAATGTTGAGCCGTTACCGATACCAGTCGCAGCAAATAAAACAAGAAATAAAAGAAAGAACTCTACAAAATAATCTTCTGGAGTCGCTGAGTTGTAAGCTGCTTTCATGTAGTACGCAACACCGCCCGCACTAAGAACCATAATAAAAGACACGATATGCGTAACCCACGCACCACCAAACTTATCAGCAATCATTCCACCGACTGGGCGAATCAAAGCACCTATAAAAGGCCCCATCCAAGCGTACATTAAAGCACTTGGACCATTTGGATTCGCCATATCATGATTCATCACGCCATCAACTAAAATATGTTGATAACCAAAAATCACCTTGATCGCCAAAGGGAAACAAGCTGCAAAACCAATAAATGAACCAAAGGTCATGGTGTAAATAATACTCATCACCCAAGTATGCTTATTATCAAAAATCTTATATTGACGATCTAAGCTTTGGCCGATTTGGCCTGGAATGATTTTTAACAAAGATACTGTTAAGGCAATAACAATAAATAAAGCAATTTCTTTAGGTACATTAAAGCCTGAACCACTAACCGTTTCAGGTAACATTAACCATAAACCAAACATTGCCGAGATAAAGCTAATCGCTAACATTCCTGTCATCATCGACATGCTGGCTATTGGGTTACCAAGATTAGGAGAAACTTGCTCAGTACGAATATTATTCATGCCAAACCAACCCAAAAAAGCTAGCGGCACTAAAAACAACAACCAAATAAAACCTGCATTCTGTATATAGGTTTCTGTACCGGCAGGAATTTTTCCGACCAAAGTACCTGATGTCGCAATCAAGGTCATCGGGTCACCGCCTAACGCGCCAAACATACCGACTGTCATTGATAAAGGAATCAGCATTTGCATAGTCGTAACACCAAAGTTACCTAAACCTGCATTTAAACCTAACGCTAAACCTTGTACTTTTTTCGGAAAGAAAAAGCTGATATTAGACATAGATGAAGCAAAATTACCGCCACCAAAACCAGATAATAAAGCTAAAACCTGAAATACCCAAAAAGGTGTATTTTGATCTTGTAACGCAATACCAGTACCCAATGCCGGTAGCATTAATAATGCAGTGGTAAAAAAGATAGTATTACGTCCGCCACAAAGGCGAATAAAAAAACTGCTGGGTATTCTTAATGTTGCTCCCGTTAACCCTGCGATTGCCATCAAAGTAAATAATTGCGACTTCTCAAAGGGAAAACCTAAATTAAGCATTTGTACCGTGATAATCCCCCAGTATAACCAAACAGCAAATCCGCATAACAGGCTAGGAATCGAAATCCATAAATTCCGGTTAGCAATTTTTTTTCCTTCAGACTCCCAAAACTCAGGATCTTCTACATCCCACTTTTCAATATCAGCCATGGTTATTACCTCACAAATTAGAAAATTATCCTGTGAAGTTTACGCTTTAATTCCCAATAAATCAGTTTATTAATTGGCCGTAACAATACCGTAACATACTGATATACAAAATAATAACCAAGCATTTCACTTGGTATTTTCTTTAAAAAATCTACGCTTCTCTATATGGGTTTAATTTATAAGGTTTTTTTATTAGGCATATAAAATTCTTTAAAACTAAGCCTCTTTAATTTACTTAAGAAAATATGAGAGGTATATTTTTATGCTACAACTGAAGCAATTATTTTTTGGAATCAAGCAATGTGCTCCGCACTTACTGCCCTGAGTTATATTAAGCGCTAAAAATAACCCTGCTAATCCCTGCTTTATATTCCATAATTATGGTCTCCCCCTATTTATCCTTCTCAAAGCTTAGCACCTGAAAGTTTACGCCTCCCCTTTGCCAATGGTAAAATAGGTTTCACTCACCACACTATATAAGTAGCATGTCTGTGGATTCAAAACTATCCCCCCTATTCTCCGAGGCGTCGCCTGCAAGGTTACGCGAAATTCCTTATAACTATACTTCCTTTTCTGACCGAGAAATCGTTATCCGTTTATTGGGCGAACCTAATTGGCGCACCTTAAATGAACTACGCGATGAGCGGGTTACTGGGCGTTCTGCACAAATGCTGTTCGAAGTACTCGGCGATATTTGGGCGGTACAGCGCAATCCATACCTAGAAGATGACTTACTGAATAACCGTAAGCGCCGCAATTCATTACTGGATGCACTGCGCCATCGATTAAAGCAAATGGAAAAACGTCATGCTGAATATGCTGATGAACATCCGAAGCGAGGCAAACGAGTTGCACAACTTATTAGCTCTGCACATCAAGCAATAGATAGTTTCGAAGAACATTTCAAAACCAGCTACAAAATGCGCCGTAAGGCCGAGGCTTTATTATCCAAACACACACGTAAAGATAATATTTGCTTTGATGGTTTTGCTCGTGTTTCGCATGTTACCGATGCGACCGACTGGCGTGTTGAATACCCTTTTGTGGTGCTATACCCGCGTACAGAAAAAGAAATTGGCCTATTAGTCAGTGACTGCATAAAACTAGGCTTGACCATTATTCCTCGTGGCGGTGGCACAGGCTATACCGGTGGTGCAGTACCATTAACAAAATTTTCTGCCGTTATTAATACTGAAAAGCTGTTAACAATGGGCGCAGTCGAGCATGAATCGGTTCTACCCGGCGTAGCACAAACTTATGCCACATTACATACTGGTGCTGGCGTTGTTACTCGTCGCGCCATGGACCTTGCTGATAGTGCAGGACTGGTCTTTGCCTGCGACCCAACGTCTGCTGATGCTTCTTGCATAGGCGGTAACGTAGCCATGAATGCTGGCGGTAAAAAAGCAGTATTGTGGGGAACTGCACTAGATAATCTTTTATCTTGGCGCATGGTTACGCCTGATGGTAACTGGCTGGAAGTTGAGCGTTTTAACCATAATCTTGGCAAAATTCATGATCAAGATGAAGTTAATTTCATACTCAGACGTTTTGATATCAGTGGTAAAAAATTATTATCTGAAGAGCCGTTAAACTTACCTGGCAGCTTGTTTCGTAAAGGCGAATTAGGGAAAGACGTTACCGATAAATTCCTCGGCGGTTTACCCGGTATACAAAAAGAAGGTTGCGATGGCATTATTACTTCCGCGACTTGGATCTTACATAAGATGCCACCACAGGCTCGTACCTTCTGCTTAGAGTTTTACGGGCAAGTCCGCGAGGCTGTACCTGCTATCGTTGAAATTCGTGATTATTTAGCCACATTACCTAAAGATGGCGATCAGCGCGTTATGCTTGCTGGTCTTGAGCATCTTGATGAAAGGTACCTTAAAGCAGTTGGCTATGCTAGTAAAGCAAAGCACCTTGGTCGCCCCAAAATGGCCTTATTTGGTGATATTGTTGGTGACGATGAAAAACAAGTTGCTTTAGCCGTTTCTGAAATTGTACGTCTCTGTAATGCCCGTGGTGCAGAAGGCTTTATCGCTGTTAGCCCTGAAGCTCGTAAAACTTTTTGGCTAGATCGTGCCCGAACAGCTGCAATCGCCAAGCATACTAATGCCTTCAAAATTAATGAAGACGTGGTTATTCCCTTGCCGCGTATGGGCGATTACTGCGATGGCATCGAACGCATTAATATTGAATTATCCATGCGCAATAAATTACGCATGTGTGAGGCAGTCAGCCAATTTTTACAAGGTGAGCTACCTTTACGTAACTACGAAGATGATATCGATAAAGCCGAACTTATCGGCGATCGACGCGAATTAGCACTCAAAGAAGTCGAAAAAGTTCGCAATCGCTGGCAATGGTTGTATGACAACCTTGATTTGCCATTAGCACAAGCTGAAGCCTCATTTGAGCAATATGACATCAAGGCTAGCGAACTCACAAATCGCACAGAACAACCCACCCTATTCCACCGTTTACAAGATCATTCGATTCGCGTGTCTTGGAATCAGGAATTACTAGCTGTATTAAAAGAAATTTTTGAAGGCAATAATTTTACATTAATCATAGACCGGATCAACATGACGCATAAAGATGTGTTACGTGGCCGAGTCTTTGTTGCTCTGCATATGCATGCTGGTGATGGTAATGTACATACCAATATACCGGTCAACTCCGATCATTATGAAATGCTGCAAGAAGCTAACACAGCAGTTGTACGCATTATGGATTTGGCGCGCTCCTTGGATGGTGTTATCTCAGGAGAGCATGGTATTGGTATTACAAAATACGAATTCCTAAGCCAAGAAGAACTGGCCAGTTTCCACGAATACAAGCAACAAGTTGACCCTGAAGGACGCTTTAATAAAGGCAAGTTAATGCCAGGCGCAGACTTACGCGCAGCTTACACAACCTCATTTAGTTTAATGGGCTATGAATCAATTATCATGCAACAAAGTGATATTGGTGCCATCTCTGATTCTATTAAAGACTGCCTACGTTGCGGCAAGTGTAAACCCGTCTGCTCCACGCATGTACCGAGTGCTAATTTATTGTATTCACCGCGCAATAAAATCCTCGCAACCTCCTTATTGGTTGAAGCCTTTTTATACGAAGAACAAACGCGTCGCGGTATTTCCATTACCCACTGGAAAGAGTTTGAAGATGTAGGCGATCATTGTACGATTTGTCACAAGTGCGAAAGTCCGTGTCCTGTCGATATTGATTTCGGTGACGTATCAATGAATATGCGTAACTTATTACGCAAAATGGGCAAGCAAAGCTTTAATCCAGTAAAAACTTTAGCGATTGCCTTTTTATCCACCGATCGTCCGAGCAGCGTTAAAATCATGCGTAAACTGCTGATTGAATGGTCATATAAAGCACAGCGCATTGGTAACTTCTTTCTTCGTCCTTGGGGTAAAGACCAGCTTAAACAACCGCCTTCTTCGACTGGCAAACCCGCGATGAAAGAGTATATAGTTCATTTTACCAACCGTAAAATGCCGGGAAAATTACCGAGCAAGACAGCTAGAGCGCTGTTGGGCATTGAAAGTAATGAAATCGTACCGATCATTCGTGATCCGAAAAAAACGCGCACGGACTCCGAAGCGGTATTTTATTTTCCTGGTTGTGGTTCCGAGCGTTTATTTTCGCAAGTGGGCTTAGCTACACAAGCGATGCTTTATGAAATCGGCGTACAAACAGTATTACCCCCGGGTTATTTATGCTGTGGGTTCCCACAACGAGCAGCCGGTGAATTCGATAAAGCACAGCAAATCACGACAGATAATCGCGTGCTATTTCATCGTGTTGCTAATACCTTAAATTATTTGGACATCAAAACAGTGGTTGTCAGTTGCGGTACTTGTCTGGATCAATTGCAAGATTACGAATTTGACAAAATCTTCCCAGGTTGTCGCATGATAGATATTCATGAATACCTACTCGAAAAAGGCGTCAAACTGGAAGGACTCAATGGTCAGCAATATCTCTATCATGATCCTTGTCATACTCCTTTAAAACAGCAAGATCCGATGAAAACGGTTAATGGCCTGATGGGGACAGAAATCAATAAATCAGATCGCTGCTGCGGTGAGTCGGGAACATTAGCCGTAGGTCGGCCTGATATTTCCACGCAAGTACGTCAACGAAAATCTGAAGAACTACATAATGACACGGCTAAATTACGCACAGAAGGTAACTCAGCTCCCGTTAAAATACTAACAACTTGCCCTTCATGCGTACAAGGCTTGCAGCGCTTTAAAGGTGACGTAGACGATTTAGAGGCGGATTATATTGTGGTAGAAATTGCCCAAAAAGTATTGGGCAAAGATTGGATGAAGAGCTATATTAAACAAGCTAGCAAAGGCGGTATTGAGCGGGTATTAGTGTAATAAATAAGCTTAAACTACCATAGTTTGAGCTTAACCAACTCCCTCTCCTGCTAGAGAGGACTGGGATGAGGAGAATAAAATAAAGACTTTATTTATTCTCCTCATCCAACCTTCTCCCTCTGGAAAAGGCTTTTAGACTTGTTTAGAACCTATTCCTGACACCCAACGGGAAATTCACTACACATTAAATAAACGTCTAAAATTCTCATTTGACTGCTGAGACACTGTATCAAAAGAAGTCTCACGTAAATCCGCAACATATTGCGCGACATGCTGTACATAAATTGGATAATTAGACTTACCGCGAAAAGGCGAAGGCGCTAAATAAGGCGAATCTGTTTCAATTAAATAACGATCTGCTGGTACTTTTTTAGCCACATCTTGAATAGCTTTAGCATTTTTAAAAGTAACAATTCCAGAAAAAGAAATATAAAAATTCAAATCCATCGCCTGCTGCGCAAAATCCCAATCTTCGGTAAAGCAATGAATAACACCGCCCACTTGATCAGCTCCATTTTCTTTTAACATGCGCAAAGTATCATCCCGCGCCTCACGCGTATGAATAATCAATGGCTTCTTAGTCGCTTTAGATGCTTCTATATGATTGATAAAGCGTTTATGCTGCCACGCCAAATCACCTTCACTACGAAAATAATCCAAGCCTGTCTCACCAATCGCCACAACGCGTGGATTACCGGCTAAAGCAATCAATTCATCTGCGGTTGGGTCTTGCCCTTCATCAACATTGGGATGTACACCGACAGACAAAGAGATATTCGGATAAGGTGCGACTAAATCACACATAGCCGGATACGCTTCTAAATCAATACTAATGCACAGCATATGTTCAATTTTCTGTTTATCCGCTTCCGCCATAAAGCAGGAAAAATCATTTTGGTAAGGACTTAAATCAAGTTTATCGAGATGACAATGTGAATCTATTAGCATAGGTAGGCAGTAAATTTAGAAAGTGGCTTAAATTGCTAACTATTGTAAATTAATTAACGTCCAAAGAGACAGCTTTGCTATAAAAATAGCACACTACTTGATTACCAGAATGATCTGAAGCACAGGCACAAGCAAATCCAGTGCTAACAAACTCGTAGGCTGGGTTAGATTTTCAAGCGGAGCGTGGAAAACGTAACTCGGAATGTATGAAAATAAGCTGGGTTACTGGTGCAACTAGTTTTACGCGTGGTCATTCAACTATTAACGCCCAAACCAAGACCTGCCTTCAAATGCCCACATTGTCAGGCACCGTGGATTTAGGCAGCAGTCTATGATGTCGGGGTAATCATTAAGCGCTAACTAAATCCTTCATTCACCTACGCAGGAGAGCTTATTACTTTATGACAGTTCGCTGATTATTTTTTCTTTATAAAGCAATTAAGCGCCCGTTTGCTTTGAGGAAAGTAGCGCACGATAAAAAAGAAAAAGCACAAAAAGGTATTTCGTTATATAAGGGTTAATCTAAACTTCAGGCTTGTCCAACAACCAGGTAAGACTGTGGTTCGCTTTGCTCACACAATCTATCCTTATTCGTTAGATTTATTCAACAAGTAACTTAGGAGTAGGCATTGTATATTGCTCCATCTCCTTTAGTTTTGGCTCATAGGCTCGTAATAGAAGATCCCAGTTATCTTCGACAAAAAGAAGATTTTTTGAATCTTTAGGGCAGTGAACAGTGAAAGTGGCAACAGAACAGTTACTAGATTTAGCCACATCATCCTTGCTGTAATAAGATATATATTGAGCATTCGCATCTGGCAACAAACCCCATCCCAGCGCAGTACCATATAAATGCATTTGCTTATCGATAGTACCGTGTGCTCCCTGCATGTTTTTCAAAGAACCCAGCTTATTTCCTTCCTCAACTAATTTAGCTCTTAAAGCCAGCAGCTGATTCATATCATAAATTGGCATCTTATGTTCATTTTTTGAGGGTGTTATGATAATAATTTGTGACTGATATTTCTTAACATTATTAAGAAAAATAAGGCTCTTTTGAATTTTAAGTGGGTAAGCAATTAACAAACAAACAAATTAACCGCCAATTAAAACGGTAGGAAAACCACCTACGATAGTTCCACCATGTGAACAGCTATCTAACATTCTGGCTGCCGGCATACCGCCAATCAAAACAGTTGCCGAACCTTTAACAATGGTATCCGGCGGGCCTACACAAACGGCCATACCCCCCATACGTGCGGCTGGCAAGCCACCTATAAGAACGGTGACACCGCCCGGAGGCAATATTGGCCCGCCCACATGCGGAACAAGAACCGTGAGCATAGGACAAATATGCATATCAGTAATTCGTGCTGCTGGCATTCCCATTATCTTATCCGTTATTCGTTAGACGACCATCACCGCCACAGGCAATATCTACACCTTGCTTAAGAAACAACTCTTGTTGTTCTGTAATCTTTACTGGGTCGCCTTGAACAGCGGCTAACATAATCGCGCCATTGACAGCCTTACCCGTTAAATCATTCGGTGGCGGGACTATCGCTTCTTTATTAGGTGAGATATTATCACCACTCCAAAAAGCAGCCATCGCGGACCACCCTGCTGGCGTTTTAAAACCCGTTTCTTCAGCTGCAGCTAAAGTTAAACCACAGTTTTCCGGCGTTGGCTTATAAACCCAAGCTTCAGCCAACTCTATCGCTTTAAGATCGGAGATAGGCGATTTATCCGTTAATGTACTCCTCGTACATAAACAGGCCCACCAAGTACTTTCCCTTTTGGATAAGCTGGCAGCTAAAAACATAATCGCATCAGCATACAATGTACCGTCCATTAAACATTTAACATACTGTGCAGGTGCCAAGTCTTCGGTTAACAAAGCTTTTGCTTCATCCGTTAAATCCAACTCGGTACTAATCGGCATTGCTTTTAGCTGCGTAACCTTAATAAAATTCATCTCAGTCATGTTGTTCTCTTTGCACTAGTTCAATAATCAAACTAACGTTAAAATTCATTAAAAATAAGTTCAGTATGCGTTAATTAATCATAGTGATGCCGCCTTTCAAGGTCAACATCCCATCACCTTTAACCGTCGTCATCGGGCTTTTCATTTCAGCCGTTGTATCGCCTTGAATTTTAATCATCATGCCCTTAATAGTGATGCCAGATTGATCTATTTTGATACTATTTCCTCCCACTTTCAAAGTAATTGATTGCATAGCCTCAATAGTACTTTTACCTGCATCAATACTAATAGCGTGGTCACCTGTCATAACGTTCGTCGCTTCATCTCCCGTTTCAACATTTAAAGTGTGATTCCCTGTTTCTATATTTGTTTCTCGATCACCTGTTTTTACTATTAAAGTATCCTTGCCCTGATCTAAAGTCACCGTCCGATTGTTATAAATATCAACCGTCTGATCGCCTGCATCAGTTTTCTCAAAACCAACTTTTAAAGTATCGTTATTTTCAACAACGCGGTTATAGTCTTTCTCCGCATGAACATAAAGCTCTTCTTCGTCTTTTTTATCTTCAAATCGAATTTCATTATAATTATCAGCAACCCCTCCTTTTGAACTGCGCGTCTTTATACCGCTTTGAGTTTGATTTGCTGGTAGTGCATAAGGCGGCATTTGATCAGCATTATAAACACGCCCAGTAATCATTGGCTGATCTGGATCGCCCTCTAAAAAGCTCACAATGACCTCTTGATTCATTCTTGGCAAAGAAATCCAGCCCCAATTTTTACCGGCGGTAGGATGAGAGACTCGAACCCAACAAGAGCTATTTTCATTGTTTTCTCCTACTCTATCCCAATGAAACTGCACTTTAACCCGACCATATTTATCGGTCCAAATCTCTTCTCCTTCTTTACCCACGACAATCGCTGTCTGCGAACCGGAAATAACAGGTTTAGGAGTCATTCGGCGAGATCTAAATTGCTGTTTAGAATTAAGCGCGAGAAAGCTGACATCAAAAATAATTTCCTGGCGACGGCTATTCGAACCCGGATCATCGCCTTGTATCGTATAATTTGCTGCAACAACAACATGAGGAGCATTTTCTTCCTCAAAATAAAAATCTTTAAGGGTAAACTCCATGCCAGGCTGGATGCCTCTGGCATTACCATGACCATTAATTAAAGTATATTGTGTTTGCAACTCTTCAACCCGCACATCGGTACGTTGGGTGCCTACATTGACTTCAGTGTAGTTTCCTGGGTAGTCATACACTTCCAAATCATCATGCATGTACCCTTGAGAATGGCTTGATATTGCAGTTAAATCCGAGCTAGGCGCTTCAAAATCAAAATCATTTATCTCCACAGCGCCAGATTGTACCTGATGACCTGCTAGCCATTCGAAGATATGATCACGCTCTCTCGCAGACTTGTTTCCAGGTGGAAAATAGGGAATTTCTGAATAATTGCTGATAGTTTGATAAGCATGATTATTATCTGTCACGACCAGAGTATGCTTGAGATCTTCATGTTTAAAGTAATAAAAAATACCGGCATGTTCCATTAATCGGCTAATAAAGGCGAAATCACTTTCCCTATACTGTACACAATAATCTAAGACCTCATAAGACCCTTCGAGCTTATATTCAACTTCCACATAGGCATGATCTTGAAGAATATTTTTGACAATATCAGGGATGTTTTTTTCCTGAAAAATACGACAATTTGTTTTGCGGGTTAAAAACCATAACCAAGGGCGTAAAACAGCATGGTAATGGTAAAGACCACCCGAGAAACCAGTATGTTTAAACTCTACAGCAGCCCCATTAAAATAGCGGGTACTACCATCCGACATTTCTAATTTTACAGTCATGTCTTGGCCTAATAATGAAGCAACATTAACTGAGCCTTTTTTTTGTTCGCGGACGAGTTCAATGTCAAATTCAAAAAGCCGTCCCATTTCCTCATGCCCAATGAGATTCTGAAAAATCAACTCACCTTTACCTAATGGCGTTGTAATAGAAACTTTACGATTGTGTTCACTCATGATTTTCTTCTTTATTTTTTCGGCACATTATTGCTAAATACAGGCTTTATCCTAATCAACAAAAATATTATATAGAAATATACCTAATTATTTTTCAGGTGACTTTATTAAAGTACTATAAGTCATTCACTCTAGCTATAAAAATTCTACTAGAAAATTACATTAAGTACTAATATGACCTACCCAGCAACGGTTTGTCGATTATTAAACATTTCAGTAAACACTTTTTTCATACTTTCTGCATTATTGGTTTTTCTATGCAATAAATCAAATTCAGGAAATGGGGCAAAAATATCCACCTCCTCATTTGAATGGCCACTAAAATTTTCCTGACTTCCATGCTGAATCATATCAAGATTCATCCGTCCATTAGCAAATGCAACCAATTGCTCCCAATATTTGCCATGAATATGCTCTTGTCCATCAAAAATGCCCGTTACTGCATTTCGCTGATTTAAATAGTCCTTGTGTACCAGTGCATATAAATCATAGTCTCCATGAATATAAGCACAACCGAGCGGTAAACTTTGTAAGGCATCCTTATCAATGAATGAGCTGTTGATATAAGGCCTGGTAATGGACACAGTGACTGCATGTCCATTATGAATTTCCCTGGTTTTAATTTTTTTATGTGTATGTGAAAAAACGGGCGTTTTTCCACCATTGCATCGCATAACACACCCAAAATATGAACTTTCTAATGCTTCCTGTACACAAAATCCATCAGGTATTCTTCCACCCCAATATTTATCCCAGGTCTGTTTAGCTTCTGTAAATGCCTCCCAGGTCTTAAAAGCAGCCATTCCAACTAAAAGCGGATTAACAACTAAACCTGCGCAATTTATTTGTCGATTTTTACCATTAACTGTCCATATTACATTATTATCAGCAGTCTTAGGCTTGCATAATAATGGCTTAGGAACAAAGCCTGGGTAATTGATGAATTTCATAGACTCAGTATTTGTTCGTCTAATTAAAATAAACAGCCCTAGCTTCCTACACGCATCTTTAAACACTTCAATATGTTGATAATGCACGTATTCCTGTAGTTCGTGCTCTTTGACATCCATGGTTAATTTTCTATAAATATCGGCACGTTCCTTATCGTAGATTAACTGGCGATATTGTGCATGTTGAATTGAATTTCCCATAACTGAACCTCTTTTAAAACGCTAAAATCACCTAAAACAATTTAATTAGAGCGGCATCAAAGTGAGATGATACTACAAAAGCATCAAGCTAATCTTTCACAGGCTCTAAATCATCCATGGATAAATAGGTTCTTCTGAACTTCTAGATAACAAATCTTCTACAGTATTCTTCGAATGAGCATCCATAGGACCTTTTCTAGGAAACATCAAGGTATAGGCCTTTCCCGTTAATACATTGGCCGATAAAGAATATCGTTTTTTCAATTTGAATATTTAGAATGTCCCCCAATAACAAAATCAATCGAGTCTGACCCTAATACCGTTCTCAATAACAAAATCAATCGAGTCTGACCCTAATACCGTTCTTATAGCGTCATGCAATCAAGGGGTCAGTCAGTAATGCCGCTACCAGTCACATTAATTCCTTTTATATCAACTGGTTGCATATTCATTTCTTGGCTTCGTCATTAGAGAATAGCTCTTCGGTCTTCGCTTGATAACTCTGGGTTGATTTGGCCTTT
>Ga0209184_1000488_pt1 | contig 41526 bp, 33 predicted proteins | sample EN8Hudsemesocosm_2_FD_184627 | JGI IMG/M metagenome (GOLD analysis project Ga0209184, IMG submission 184627) | Methane-oxidizing microbial communities from mesocosms in the Hudson Canyon - EN8C Hudson Canyon (SPAdes) (version 2) | ecosystem: Environmental > Aquatic > Marine > Cold seeps | place... | reverse complement strand
ATTATGAAGAATATATTTCCATTTTTATGAATGGGCGTGGCGTAGTGGCACAAGGTGCGATTCCGCCGGGTATTTTTGGTTATCAAGCCGATGAAAAAGGTATTAACCCTTATATTTACAATTGGCACCAAGACAGCGCAAAACGTAAGCCATTAGCTGATGCGCAAAAGTTAATGCAAGAAGCTGGTTATGCGAATGGCATTGATCAACAAACCGGTAAATCATTAATTTTATATTTAGATACCGCAGCGAGTGGGCCGGATGATCGCGCGCGATTAAATTGGTATCGTAAGCAATTTACTAAGCTCGGTATTCAATTAGTGATAAGAGCCACTGATTACAATCGTTTTCAGCAAAAAATGCGTAAAGGTAACGCGCAAATATTTATGTGGGGATGGAATGCGGATTATCCAGATCCGGAGAACTTTTTCTTTTTATTGTATGGGCCGAATGCCAAAGCGACAATGGGCGGGGAAAATGCCGGTAATTATCAAAATGCGGAATTTGATCGCTTATTTAACCAAATGAGTAATATGCCTAATAATGGTCAGCGTCAGCAGATTATTGAGCGTATGCAAGAAATCATTCGCCATGACTCGCCGTGGATTTTTGGGCTGCATCCTAAAAGTTTTTCTTTGTACCATGAGTGGTATCAAAATCTAAAACCGAATTTAATGGCAAATAATAAACTTAAATACTTACGTATTGATGCCGCACAGAGAGAGCAAGCAAGACAGCAATGGAATCAGGCTGTTTGGTGGCCAGTGATTGTCTTTGTAGTCATAATTGTATTAATGGTTTTTCCGGCAATACGCAGTTTTCAGCATAAAGCAAAAAAAACCATATTATAGGGTAGGGCTGTTTTATCGTTTTATAGTTCCCTCGCTCTGCGTGGGAATTCAGCTTTTGACGCTCCGCGTCACTTAAAACATAAGACGCAGGAGCGTCTACCTATGCATTCCCACGCAGAGCGAGGGAACGATAAGAATAAGATGAAGGAGAGTTAAAATCATGTTTAATTATATTTTACGGCGATTACTGTACGCGCTACCCTTATTATTTGGGGTAAACGTCTTAACCTTTACACTATTCTTTGTGGTTAATAGTCCTAATGATATGGCGCGCATGCACCTAGGACAAAAACATGTTACCGAGCAAGCCATAGATAACTGGAAGCAGCAAAGAGGCTATCACTTACCCTTGTTAATTAATGCAGAAGCAGAAGGTTTAGATAGCATAAAAAAGACTATTTTTTACCAAAAATCCTTACGTCTATTTGCCTTTAATTTTGGTATATCAGATAGCGGTAGAAATATAGGTGAAGATATACAGCAGCGCATGTGGCCGAGTTTAGCGATTGCATTGCCGTCTTTAATATTAGGCTTAATATTGAATATTAGCGTAGCACTAATGATGGTATTATTTAGGCAAAGCTACTTAGAATTCAGTAGCATTTTATTATGCGTTGTTATTATGTCGATATCTTCCTTGTTCTATATTATAGGTGGGCAATTTTTAGTGGGTAAGCTATTAATGCTCGTGCCTATTTCTGGTTATGATACGGGGTTAAATGCCATTAAATTTCTAATATTACCCGTTATTATTTCAGTAGTTGCGGGTGTAGGTTCTGGTGCACGCTGGTATCGTAGCTTGTTTTTAGAAGAAATCGAACAGGATTATGTGCGTACAGCACGCGCAAAAGGCTTAACGGAGACTCAAGTGTTATTTAGGCATGTACTTAAAAACGCGATGATTCCTATATTGACTGGTGTAGTAGTGATATTACCTTTGTTATTTATGGGGAGTCTCATAACAGAATCATTTTTCAGTATTCCTGGTCTGGGGAGTTACACTATTGATGCAATTAATAGCCAAGATTTCGCTATTGTGCGAGCGATGGTTTTTTTAGGTTCAGTTTTGTATATTATTGGTTTATTATTAACTGATATTTCCTACACATTAGTCGACCCACGAGTACGTTTGAGTTAAAACGGATAATGGTAAAAAAGAGTTTTCTTTACAAAGGCAAAAAATGAAATCGGATAGTAATGGATTAATCAGGGAATACAACTCAAAATTATTAATTGTAGGGCAGTTGATCGATATGTTGGTCATCGGTTTTACTCTGTGGGCGGTGTTAGATATAAGAGCCGTTGCATGGGCTGATGAGCATACATGGTGGTTATTAATAAGCATCTTTAGTTTTTATCTATTTGCTAGCTTTATGGAGCTGTATAAAGAAAATAGAAGTTTACCGTTACGCCAAGAAATTAGAAAAATCATTACAGCATGGGGATGTTCGCTCACCATATTGGCTATTATGGCGCAATTTAGCCATGTAATTAGTCCCTTAAATGAAGAAAATTTTTTGTTATGGGTGGTAGCGGTACCTATTGAGCTGCTCTCTTGGCATATCATTAGAAATAGAACCGTCAGAGTAGCTAGAAAAATGGGGCGCAATACACGTAAAGTGGCGATTGTCGGTGCGACGCGTTTAGGTGGAGAATTACTGGATGTATTTAGTCACGAAGACTGGATGGGCTTGGATTTTATGGGTTTTTTTGATGATAGAGACCCATCTCGCGATAATGTTAAGCAAGTGGTTTCAGGGAAAATTAATGAGTTGATTGCTAAAGCGAAAACAGGCGAGGTGGATATCATCTACATTACCTTAGCGTTAAAAGCGGAAGATAGAATTAAATTAATTTTAACGGAGCTTGCTGATACCACTGCATCTGTTTATTACGTACCCGATTTGTTTGTATTTGATTTATTAAGATCCAATATTAACTATATAAAAGGCATACCCGTTTTCAGTGTGTACGATACGCCTTTTTATGGCGTAGATGGTGCGGCCAAGCGCGCATTTGATATAGTCGTAGGCAGTTTTATCTTATTGTTGATAGCGATTCCTATGCTATTTATTGCCATCGCAGTAAAATTAACCTCCCCCGGAAATGTGCTATTTAAACAACGGCGTTATGGCTTCAGAGGAGAAGAAATTACCGTGTGGAAGTTTCGCTCTATGTCAGTCACAGAAGATGGCAATAAGGTTCAGCAAGCGCAAAAGAATGATCCGCGAGTCACAAAATTGGGTGCTTTTTTACGTCGAACCTCTTTAGATGAACTGCCACAATTTATTAATGTTTTGCAAGGTCGTATGTCTATCGTAGGGCCAAGGCCACATGCGGTTGCGCATAATGAAATCTATAGGGGGCAGATACAAGGCTATATGTTGCGCCATAAAGTGAAGCCAGGAATTACAGGCTTAGCGCAAATTAGTGGTTTCCGAGGAGAAACCGATACTTTAGATAAGATGGAAGGCAGAATTAAGTATGATTTGCAATATATCCGCAATTGGTCACTCTTGGGAGATTTTAAAATTGTTTTTTTTACCGTGTTTAAAGGCTTTGCAGGGGATAAAGTTTATTAATTACAAGTATGTACTTGGGTACAGTGGACGAATAAGAAACGTTAGGTATAATGTATCTTGAAGTTAAAGGGTAAACGTAACCATTAACTTTTACATGGAATTTGTATGTGCAGGATGCACCCGCCAAACCTACTGTGAAGTAGGGACGGAAAGTTACAGACCTTACTTATTTAAGGTGGCTGGACCGCAAATTTACTTTTATATATATATAAAATAATTTGTTGATCTTTTGGAGATTTAAAATGAAAAAACTACTCTTAGGTTTAGTTCTTACGATGTTTGCTATGCAAGCTAATGCAGCAACTTTTGATTTTGCTTGGATTGCTGATAATGTAGCTCCTGGTGAACATGGAGCGACGACTTTAAACTTTAATTCGGGGAGCTTAGGGTTAGCTGCATCTGCTACTGATGTTGCTACAGAGAAAGCCGTATACAATGCTTACTTAGATGAAGGTAATGCTGGTCTTGGTGTTTGTAAATCGATTGATACTAATTCTCAATGTACGCCTTCTTCTGATGATAATGTAACTTTTGGAGAAATTTTACGACTTGATTTTAGTGACGAAGTTTTGATTACGTCGATTGCATTTTTAGATGGCCATCACGGAACTGATTTTAAAGGTAACTTTGATGTTGCTATTGATGGTGGGGTATTTACGAGTTATGCCTTAGTTGATTTTTTTATATCAGGTTTACAGGGCCAATCATTTTTGTTTGCTAATAATAATAACCAGGGCTTAGGAAGCCGTGAATATAAAGAGCAGTTTTACATTAGTGCTCTATCAGCTTCAGCTGTGCCTGTTCCAGCAGCAGTATGGTTATTTGGTTCTGCATTAATGGGTTTATTCGGTGTTTCACGTCGTAAATCTACAGCGGTAGCTGCTTAATTTTTTAAGCTTAAATCGTGTTTAAAGAAAGGGGGAGGCTTTTAGTTTCCCCTTTTTTTTGCTTAAAATAAACTGGTGCTAAAGGCGGGGTATATAAGCCCTATCATAAATCAGCGTTAACTGGATATTCGCTCTTTAGTAGTATCTGAAATGAACATACTTCTAGGAAATACCTGTTTTGTAGTGTTTTACGCAGCTGAATCAGTATTTTTACACAGGCATGCGCAGAAAAATATGTTTCATCAGCTGTAAAATAGTGTATGACATACACTTTGTCATTCCCGAGGTTTTTTTGATGCATGTATATAGATTCCTGCTAGAAGCATGTAGGAATGATTACGTGTTGTATTGGAGGGGGTAGCCGGTAATAATGAAATTCTTAGCTATAGTTAAGAAACTGTTTTTGCTTTTTCTTTAGGTTAATAGCTGTTATTCTGCCAAGACATACTTTTTAATAAATAGGAGTGCATTTGCATGCAACAAATAGTCAAAATAGCTTTATTTGTTTTTTTCGCGTTTAATCAAAATTTATCTTATGCCGCAGATACTAAAGCATCGTATAAGATCAATGCAGGTGATGTGCTGGATATTTCAGTTTGGAAAGAAGAAGAATTACAAAGAGAGATAAGAGTCTTACCAGACGGGAATATTAGTTTTCCTTTAGTCGGTGAAATTGTTGTTGCGGGTACTACCTTAACGGCGGTAAGAGAGCAGCTCATTAAAAAATTATCGGAATATATTACTGATCCGGTAGTAAATATATCTGTGAAATCATCAGCAGGCAATAGTGTGTATGTGATAGGCCAAGTAAAACAGCCAGGCCAATTTATTATGTATCAACCTTTAGATGTTATGCAGGTACTGAGTTTAGCTGGTGGATTAACGACCTTTGCTAAAGCCAATGATATTCGTATTTTACGTAGAACAGAGCAAGGCCCAACTTCAATCGAATTTGAATATGGCGAATTAGAAGATGGCGATGAGTTAGCTAGCAATATTGTATTAAAAAGTGGTGATGTGGTCGTTGTACCATAGCTAAAGTATTTAATTTTGCGCATGTAGGCTGGGTTAGCTTTGTAAGCGTAGCGTGACAAACGTAACCCAGAAATTTACGCATATTTAGACATGCTGGGTTACGATTTTATTGCTTTGCAACAAAAATCTAACCCAGCCTACAGGTATTGAGTTCGCAAATAATGCGCTAGCGATCCTATTCAGAATATTAAGGTCCAAGCACTTATGATAAAAAAATTACTCCCCTTAGCTATAATAATATCGCAGACAAGTGGTATTCAGGCTGCGGAATGGACTATTGATGGCCGAATTAATCAAGACATGGCTTATGATGATAATATCAGAATGCAGAGCGGTGAGGATAAACGCAGTTCTTTTATTTATGAATTTTTACCGCAGCTAAATGCAGGCTATAAATCAGGTGCTACCCAGTTAACAGCTAATGTGGGTTATGGTGTAGAAGTTTATAGCAATAAGCTAGAGGCAACGCGGCAGAAAGTTAATGCCAATGTCGCGGGTAGTTACCAAACCCAGTCAGTCAATTATGGGCTAGGTGTGAATTATAACCTTCAGCCGGCACGTAACACCGCGGCAGATGATACCGGTAATTTTAATTCAAACGCAGCCAGAACCAATTGGTCGGTGTCACCTACTATGGCTTATACACTGACAGAGCAAGATACACTCAGTACGAGTATTCAGTATGGCCAGAGTTTATATTCTAAGGATGATGCTGTTGTGAATAGTTCATTGACGGATAATTCAAATGTTGGGGCTAATATTGGCTGGGGGCATCGGTGGAGTGAGCAATACACAACAACACTGAGCGGTAGTGTTTCGTTTTATCAGTCAGACGGTGATGTAAGGCAAACTAATAATAAAAGTTATTCCGTTACCTTAGGTAATAGTTATTTATTTAATGAACGCTGGGATGTGTATTTAGATGTTGGGTATCGATATACCGATAGTGAAAATACTTTGCTGGGTATTGTGTTTAACCATGCGTCACAAGGTTTTTTGATTAACTCAGCACTGAACTATACAGGGGAAGTGATTAGCTCTGGTTTAAGTTTTAATCAATCGCTGAATCCAGATGGTAATGGCCAATTAAACCAGCAATCGAAAGTTGCTTTAAACTTATCTTATAGGCTGACAGAAACAGTCACTGCGCAAGCGAGTACACAGTATCAAAAAACAAAATCAGTTAGCACCTTTGTGATTAATAATGATCGTAGCAATATTACCGCCAGTGCTGCATTAAACTGGAAAGTAACCCCTTTCGTATTTTTGAATGCAAGTTATTCATATCGTAAGCAAATATCAGAGCAATTATTGAATGGCGTGGCGGATAGTCCAGACTCTAATCGAATTATGTTAACACTCGGCTATAATTGGCAGGGTTTAAGTTTATCTAGGTAATTATCATGGAAATGGAAGAAGATATAAAATCCTTAATGGATTACGTGCAAATGGCAAGACGGCAAAAATATTTAATTTTATTGCCGATAGTACTTCTTAGTATATTAAGTGTTGTCGTAGCGCTGGTTTTACCTGCAGTTTACCGCTCAGAAGCGACTATTCTAATTGAGCAGCAGCATATTCCTGTTAGCTTAATCCAATCGACTGTAGTCAGTTTTGCGGATGAGCGTATTAGGCAGATAGAGCAAAGAGTCATGACAATTGATAATGTTAACAAAATTATCAATAAATATGGATTATATAAAGATCAGCGCAAAGAGCTAAGTCAAACAGCGCTAGCAGAGGGTTTTAGAGATAATACAGAATTAACCTTAGTGACAGCTAATGTTGTCGGTAGAGGGCGCGGTGGAAAAGCAACTTTAGCTTTTAAACTAGCCTTTAATGATAAAAATGCTGAAGTCGCACAAAGGGTAGCGAATGAAATGGTGACGCTTTATTTGAGTGCGAATGTTGCCAATAGAACAGAAAGAGCGGCAGATACCACTAAATTTTTAGAAGAGGAAGCGCAAAAATTTAAAATTGAAATTCAGAAAACTGAAAATCAAATTGCCGTGTATAAAGAAACGTATCGCAACAGTTTACCTGAATTATTAGCAGTGAATATTGCATCTATAAGCCGTATTGAAAACAATCTTCAGCAGTTAGAATTACAAGAAAAAATGTTGAGTGAACGTCGGATTAGCATACGCTCACAACTCAATAGCACCAGTGCCAATATTATTAGCGTAAGCCCTCAGGAAGGCGGTGGTGCCGAAAATTTGGCAGCATTGGAAGCGCAGTACCAATACTTACTAGGTAAATATTCCAAGTCTCACCCAGATGTCAGAGCAGTTAAGCGTAAAATAGATAGCTTACCTAAGTCAGAAGCTAGAGCGTCGCAATCGATAAGCACAGCCAATAACCCTGTTTATTTGCAATTAAAAAGCGAGCAAAGTATTGCTGAAATTGAATTACAAAATATCTATGGGCAAAGACAAAAGCTAAGAAAATCATTAGAAGAGCTAGAAATTAGAGTTTCGCAAACGCATCAAGTAGAACGCGGTTATTATGATTTAATGCGCGATTTAGATAACCAAAAGCAAAAATATAAAGAGCTAAAAGCAAAATCATTGGATGCTAAGTTATCGCAAACCTTAGAAGAAGAGCAAAAAGCTGAAAAGTTTTCATTAATCGAACCAGCTAGGGTGCCTAGAAAGCCAGTAAAACCGAATCGCTTTAAAATATTAGTAATGGGTTTTGCATTGTCGATAGTAGTAGGTTTTGGATTGGGTTATTTGGCCGAAATACTGGATGGAAGTTTGAGAGGGTATAAGTCGCTAGAAAGGCTAACAGGCGTTGAGCCTTTGGTGGTCATTCCGTATATTAAAATTCAAACAGATATTGATAGCACCAAGAAAAACATACGGCACTTAATTATTATATCGAGTTTATTATTGATTGGCGCTGTGGCTGCTGTGCATTTTTGGTATCAGCCTTTAGATATGATTTGGTTTAAAGTGTTAAATCGTTTGAATATGTTCTAATGTTAATTGTTGCAATATTTGTTGCACCGCAACTCATAATTAAGTTAAGGCATTACATTGCATTGGAGCGCAGTCTTGAGACTGCTTCTAACCTGAAATAGAAAGCTAAAGTCTTCGCCCCAACGCTATGTTTTGTTTCTATAAGGATAAGCTCATCCGCTTATCAATAAAAGTGATAAACCGAGATAAGAAATATGGATCGATTAGAAAAAGTAATACAAAAAATGAGTCAGCCTCCCGAGGTTAAGGGGGCAATTGAAAAAGTTATAGAAAAAAGCGTAAAAACATCATCAACAGGTGCGATAAGTTATACGCAAACCAAAACGCATAAGATTGATCCACTTTTAATGCGTCAGCGCCGCGTGATTTCATTAGAAAAATTCGGCCCAGAATCTGAAACATTTCGCTTATTACGTACCAAAGTTTTAAAACAACTGAGAAAGAATAATTGGAATAGTATTGGTATTACCGCACCATCGCAAGGAGCGGGTAAAAGCATGGTGGCTGTGAATTTAGCGATAGCCATGGCGATGGAAGTTAATCAAACCGTTTTATTGGTCGATTTGGATTTAAGGCGCCCCCAAATACAACATTATTTTGATTTTAAAGTAGAGAAAGGTTTGCAGGATTGTTTATTGCACGATACTCCTATTGCTGATGTGTTAATTAACCCGAGTATCGAGCGCTTAGTGATTTTACCCGGTGCGGGTATGATGGAAGGCACCTCAGAATTATTAACAGGGCATAAAATGCGCGAAATAGTACAAGAACTTAAGCAACGCTATGAATCGCGGATTATTATTTTTGACCTTCCTCCTGTTTTAACTGGTGATGATGTTTTAGTGAGTATGGAGTTTTTTGATTCTGCCTTATTAGTTGTCGCAGAAGGTGAAAGTAAACCTGATGATATTAGTAAAGCGATACAATTATTATCAGCCACTAACTTATTAGGAACCGTGTTAAATAAAGCAGAAAAAATGCCAGAGCATATTGGGCAATATTAATAATTAAAAGTAGCCCGTATGGAGTTTACGTAATACGGGAAAGCAATGATTTATAAGCTTGTATATACTTGTTTATTATTAATAAAACAGTGTGTACCCTATAGAATAAACCTACACTACCCGCACCCATAGCATGTACACACAGCATTTTGGCTTAACTAAAAAACCCTTTTCACTCTCACCAGATCCGCAGTTTTTATACCTTAGCCCGCGACATAAAAAAACGCTGACTATATTGCAGTATGGCATTATGAGCCAAGCGGGTGTTACAGTTATTACCGGTGAAATTGGCTCAGGTAAAACGACGATTATCCGTCATGTGCTCAATGTATTAGGCGATGAATGCGCTGTTGGCTTAATTACCAATACGCATGCGGCATTTGGCGACTTATTATCCTGGGTATTACAAGCGTTTAAAATCAAAGAAAGAGCTGATAATCAAGCGGATCGTTATCAATTATTGCTAGACTTTTTTCAGCGCTTACATGATGAGCAAAGGCGTGCGATATTAATTGTGGATGATGCGCAAAATATGGATACGCAAACACTTAAAGAGCTGTGCTTACTATCGAATATTAATATTGATAGCGAAGTCATGGTGCAATTGGTGTTAGTAGGGCAACCAGAATTGATTGATAAATTAAAAACACCGGAATTGATTCATTTTGCACAAAGAATCTCTATAGAGTTTCATTTAACCCCTTTAGATTATAAAGAAACAGAAAATTATATTTCTCACCGTATAATAACGGCAGGCGGCAGTGCCGATATTTTTCCGCGCGTTGTTTGTGCTGTGATTTATTATTTTACTGGGGGCGTTCCAAGGTTAATCAATAATTTATGTGACTTATGCCTTGCATTTAGCTATGCAGAAGATGATCTCAGAGTAAGCTTAGATATAGCCATCGATGTTATTAAAGAAAAAAGAACTGGTGGTATTGTCCCTTTAGTTGCGCAAACTAATGAAGATGGGCAAAAAATAAAAAAATTGGTACTTGATAAATATGCAATTGATTTAGATGCGATTTAAGTGATTGCCATGTAATTTTATAGTTCCCGCGCAGAGTGGCGGGAGTGCTGAAGAAGCAATAACAGTGTTTTGGGGCGAAGACTTAAGTCTTCCATTTTACATTAAAGGCCACAGGTAGGCTGGATTAGCTTTATTGAGCATAGCGAAATAACGTAACCCAGCATCTTGATACAATAATAAAATATCAATGGATCAATTTACTTGATTCAACCAAATCATTTTATAGTTCCCATACTCCTGTGCGGGGATTCATCTTTTGACGCTCTGCGTCATTTTAAATAAAGGGCGATGGAGCGTCCGTCTATGCATTCCCACGCAAAACATGAGAATGATGATGCATTTTTTTTTCGATCACTCATAGCGCTTCATCGTCCATCATAAAATAGAGTAAAATCCGAATAAAACCTAAATAGTAAAAAACTCATCACTGCATAAAGCAATTTTAATACGCCACGAATACCAAAGGTAAATAACATGAGCTACCCAGAAATAACACATCATGGTGCAATCAACGGCGTAACCGGCTCGTGTCATGAGCTTAAACTAGATGAAAACAACGCGGTATTAATTGACTGTGGTCTTTTCCAAGGTGCTGAAGTTTCACCGGGTGGTTCAGTAGTCGACCAACTAGCCATCGATTTTCCGATACATAATATAAAAGCGCTATTCGTAACCCATTGTCATATTGACCATGTAGGACGCATTCCGTACCTAATGGCGGCAGGGTTTGAAGGCTCTATTTATTGCTCCGAGCCTAGCGCGGTCTTATTACCTTTGGTGTTAGAAGACGCGGTTAAAGTTGGCTTATCTAAAGATCCGTATATAATCAAAAAATTCTTAAAGCTGCTTAATAGTCGAATTATTGCCGTCTCTTATGGTAAATGGCAAAACATACCGTTGTCAGCCGCTAGCCGTGCAACACTCAATATTAAATTTAAACCCGCAGGACATATTCTAGGCTCTGCTTATATAGAAGCTAAAATAAAGCAGCAAGAAAAAGAGCAGCGAATTACTTTTTCAGGGGATTTAGGCGGTCCCTATACGCCTTTGCTGCCTAACCCCAAGTCACCGTATAAAACCGATGTACTTGTACTAGAAAGCACTTACGGTGATAAAAACCATATCAACCGAAAACAACGAAAAGAGCAATTAAAACAAAGTATTATTCAATGTCTACAAAACAAAGGCGTTATTTTAATTCCAGCGTTTAGTATCGGCAGAACGCAAGAGTTACTTTATGAGCTAGAGGAATTAATTCATAAACATAAAACAGAATCGCTGTATAAAAACCTTGATTGGGATGATTTAGAAATTATTGTCGATTCACCACTAGCCAGTAAATTTACACAAAGCTATAAAACACTCAAACCGTTTTGGGGTGCCGAAGCAAAAGCAAAAATAAATCGTGGCCGCCATCCTTTATCATTTGAACAACTGACGACAATTAATGATCATCAAGAGCATATCGCAACCGTAGAATATCTACAAAAAACGGCAAGACCCTGTATTGTTTTAGCGGCAAGCGGTATGTGTGCTGGCGGGCGAATAGTAAATTACCTGAAAGCACTGATAGAAGATCAGCGTACCGATATTTTATTTGTAGGCTACCAAGCAGAAGGCACGGCAGGTGTTTATACTTTAAGTGGCTACTCTGCGCATGCAGATCAAGCGACATTATTACGATTTATTAAACGGATGCGCATAAAACCCAAGGAGATTAGACTTGTACATGGCGATCAGCAGGCTAAATTAGCCTTACAAAGTAAATTACAACAAGCTTATCCAGACATAAAAGTTTGGATTCCGTAAAGTGATGCGGATTGATTTATTAAGAACTGTAATTGCTACTTATGGAAAAATACTAACAAGCGTAGCCGGTATAAAGCCTGAGCAATACGGGAAGCGTTATTACTGGTATGAAATAACAGCAAATAATCCATTGATTATTTGCTAATAAGAAATAGCTTGCCATCATTCCTGCGTGCTTTAAGTGGAATCATAATAAATGACCATAATAGCTAACACTATCTTTAACCGCATCATTACCAAACAATAATACAATTTTAACCCCAAATGCTAAAATAAAGCCAGTAAATATGCGCAAGCTAAAATTTTTCAAAAAACAACACATCTACCTACCCACAATACTCGGCTTAATTCTGATTAGCCTTAGCAGTATAGTGATGGCTATTTTCATCATCAATAATCTAGCAAGCTACCTAGCCCAGCAACGGCCCTTACATAAAGGTATTCTAGTGGTAGAAGGCTGGGTAAGCAAACAAACGCTTTTACAAGCAATCCACACCTATAAAGCAAACCCCTATCAACAAATCATCACCACAGGCGGATTAATAAAAGGTAGGCGACTAATTGAATACAAAAGCTATGCTGACTCAGCTGCCGCTTTCCTGAAAAAAAATGGTATCAACCAATCAGACATAACCAGTCTACCCACGCCAGACTCCGCACAAAACCGAACTTTTTTAAGTGCAGTTATTGTAAGAGATTGGTTAATAAAACAAAAAAATAAAACCCAGGTGATTGATGTTATTTCAGAAGGCGTACATGCAAGAAGAACTCTCACTTTATATCAAATGGCTTTTGCAAATAAGAGGGATATTGGTATCATGGCAGGCAAGTCAGAAGAATATCTGTTAGAGTCTTGGTGGCAAACAAGCACAGGTATTAAAACAGTGATAAGTGAAGTAGTGGGGCTAACTTGGGTGGCATGTTGTTTTGACCCAGGAGAGTATCAATCTCACGAAGAGAAATGGGGGGGGTAATCGTTATGTGGCCCCGTCTTTAGATTATTGCTTTGCCCTTAAGTACAGTATATAAAAAATGACTAACAACATAGAATACTCTACGGTTAGAAGGTAAAAAATTAATAAAACACCTTAATTCTTAAGGAGAATAAGATGAAAAATTTTATAGTGGCTTTTATTGTTAGTGCGGTATTACTATCCTGCACAACAAGCCAAAGCAAGAAGCTCGACGTAGTCGTGCAGATAAATCAAGATATTCTGCATAGCCCATCCGCTGCAGGTGGAAATGGTATCAACTATTATGTCTGTAATGATGGGGATGATATTAATGATGGGTTAAGCCCAGAAACGCCATGGAAAACCTTTGACAAAGGAATGAGTGTATTCAATACGTTGAACGCTGGCGATGCCGTCCTTTTTTGTACAGGAGGAACATTTAATGTATTAAGCCGCAAAACAATATTTAATAGAAATTGTGATGCATACTCACCGTGTATTATTTCGAGCTATCAAAATTCAGTAGAAGTAAAAGGCAAACCAATTTTGTATAATCCTAATGGAGATGTTTTGCGCTTTACAGATTCAGGAGCATCAGATAGGGATGGAGGCTACCTTGTTGAAGATATAAGCTTTAGAGGGGCTGGAGTAGGTACTGCAATGCATTTCTCAAATGATGTTGATGACGTAGAAATTAAAAATGTAGAAATTGATAATTTTGCATATGGGGTTAATATTGGTGGCTCAAATGCACCTAAGGAAGGTAGTGATAGTAATGCACTTAATGAAAGGATTACATTAAGTGATTCATTAGTAAGAAATAATACAAAGAAGGGATATAAATCAACGTGTTCAGAGAGTTGTGAACTAATTGATAATGTATTTCAAAATAATAATAATGATCCATTGGATGAAATTGCAATTGCGGAAAGTGATACTACTATCACTATCGCTGCCGAACCAATAGTTAAAAGTTCAGCATGGCCTGAAGGTTTTAAAGGGATGTTGTATGTTTGCGATACTGGCTTAGATGAAAATGATGGAGTAAGCCCAGATTCTGCATACAAAACTTTTGATTATGCTATGTCGTATTTTAATAAATTACCCGCGGGTGGTGGTATAGCATTTTGTCGTGGTGGAACTTTTACTGTGGAATCCAGTGCCACTATTTTTAATCAGTCTTGTAATGCAGGTAATAAATGTGTAATAACGGATTATGGCAATGATATAAATAAAGATCGCCCTATTTTTGAAAGCCCAAATGGAGGGGTTTTCAAATTTTCTGACTCTGGAACCCCGGATCAAGATGGTGGGTATTATGTATCAAATTTAATTTTGAAGGGTAGTGGATTAGAAACTGGAATCTCTTTTTCTAATGATGTGGATGATGTAGTAGTAGAGAATGTAGTTATAGATAATTTTAAGCGTGGATTTTCAGTTGGAAACAGCAAGGAGCCGAGTGAAAAGAGTGATGGAAAGATGGATAGAATTATTTTTAAGCGGTCGACTCTAATTAATTCACATGGAAATGGCTATTTAGGAGGGTGTGATGGTTGTCAAATATTAAATAGTTATTTTGAGAATAATGGAGTGCTGGTTAATTTCCACCATAATATATATATAGGTTTTGGAAATAAAATAAGACCATTTAAAAATATGAAAATTGAAGGAAATACACTCTATAAATCAAATTCAGTAGATGGGGAGTGCCGTGGTGTTTCTTTAGTTGTGCATGGACGTATTGATGGTATTAATATTGAAGGAAATACTATAAAAGAAGATTTAGGTGAGGCATCAATGGGTTGTTGGGGGATTTCATTAGATCCGGGATACGGTGATGATGAGTACTTTAAAAATGTAATAATAAAGGATAATTTTTTATTAAATGTTGGCGGAAATGGAATTGGTTGTGCATCTTGTGAGAATGTATTGATTGAAGGTAATATAATTAGAATGCAGTCAGCTCAAAAAATGAATGGAATTAGAGTTCCAATAAAAAAAGATGATTTAACTAAAACTACTAATGTAGAGATAAGAAATAATACGATAGAATTGGAGTATTCTGGGGAAAAGCCCAATATGAATACGGGAGTTTATATAGCTGAGTCAGATGGGAACTATAGTATTTCTGGGAACAGGGTTAAAACGTTAAATAAGTTTGGTTTAAATGAATGTATTTATGATAGAAATATCATTTCTGGATTATTGTCTAATGTAAGTCAATCTAATAATTTATGTGTTAGTTATTACTAATTAGTAAATGATATGTTTTAATTGACCCTTTAGTACGGAATGTATTAAAGGGTTTTTTTTTGTTAAATTATATTTTAGTCGATTAATGATTGGTGAGGCAAGTTATGCCAGAGAAGTTTAAAGCTTTAATTGTTTTACTGATAATTGTTCAAATTGTTTTTAGTTTATTAAAGCCAGTTTATAAAGAAGTGCTTGGCATGGTTGAATTTAATAAGATTAAATATTCTGTGTTTATAGTAAATATTATTTCATTTAGTATTGGTAATTATTATATATTTGTTTTATTTATAGCGGCTTTATCTGTTTTTCAAAGTAAAAATCCTAAGGACAGGGTTTTAATCTATTTGTCTTTTATTTTATTATTACCTATATTGAAATATAAAATACCAGGAATGCTAGGAATGAATAATATGGGGGATATTACTTATCCACGCTTATTAGTTGTTTTTATTTTAATTCCCTCATATTTTTATATTAAAAAAAGTAGCCAATATAAAGCGTTTTTTTTAGCCCCGAGTGATAAATATGTTTTAGGTTTTATTTTATTGAAATTTTTATTGGTTTTCCATGAAATATCATTTACTGTGGCGTTACGATCATTATTTTATTATTGGCTAGATATTTTTATTCCTTATTTTGTGATCAGTCGTTCTATTAGAAATATTGGAGAGTTTAAGCAGTGTATTATAGTAATCTTAACGGCATTATTTATTATGGCTAATGTGGCCATATTTGAGTCATTTAAGTATTGGCATCTTTTTTCGGGAATGGAGAGGGATTTAATTGCAGTAAAAGGGAGCGATTATGCAACAAGAAGTGATCTATTACGTGCAACTGCGAGTTTTACAGGACCTTTAGTGCTGGGTTTTATGATGAATATAGGAATAGGCTGCTTGTTAATATTGCAAGATAGCTTTAAAAATAAAAGAATTTTAATTTTAATGTTTATTATTTTTTTTGCAGGCTTAATAACCACCTATTCAAGAGGTGCTTGGTTAGGCTGTATCGTACTACTAACAATATATGCATTACAAGGTAAAAATAAATTCAAAAAATTAATTAAGGGCTTAAGTCTATTAATAGTGATCAGTCTGGTTATAGCCGTATCGCCACTAGGTAACAAGTTATATGCTATGTTACCTTTTAGTGATAATGGTGAAAAGCATTCAGTATCAACTATAGACTATAGAACGAAATTATTAGATAAGTCATTAATAGTTATATATAAAAAACCATTTTTTGGCGATATTAACTTTATGGATGATAAAGATATGCAAAGTTTAATTCAAGGGCAAGGAATAATTGATATGGTAAACTCATATTTACATATTGCATTAACTAGTGGACTAGTTGGGTTATATTTATTTTTAATGATTTTTTATGTAAATTTTAGGGAGTTAACAAAATTATCGAAAAAATATAATAATAATTTATCTACTGTAATTAAAGGGCTAATTTCAATTATGGTATCTGTGGCGGTAATTATAGCAACAACAAGCCTGGTTGGCAGAGTGCCGACTATGCTATGGATTTTCTCTGGTTTAATCACTAGCTTAATTATGATGAATAAAAACAAGAATGAACAACTCGGTTAAAAAAAAGGTAATTAAGGCGAGTGTCTGGACGATAGCTGGATATGTAGTATCACAGACGCTGCGATTTTCAGGAAACTTAATTCTAACTCGATTATTAATTCCAGAAATGTTTGCTCTTATGGCCGTGGTCTCGGTTATTCAGCACGGTGTTTTAATGTGTAGTGAAATAGGCTTGCAGACGAATATCATTAGGCATAAAAGAGGTGAGGATGATGAGTTCCTGAATACGGCATGGACTATAGAGGTTATAAGAGGCTGGCTATCGTGGTTCATTATGATAGCAATAGCGGGAACATTAAATTCTTTTCAAGAAAATAGTACAATACTGGATTCAAATTCAGTTTATTATGATGCTAATTTACCTTTATTGATAATGATTACAGGTTTTTCTAGTGTAATAACAGGGTTTTCCTCTACGAAACTATGGTTGGCTAAAAGAAGTTTGCAGTTATCACAAATTACAATTATTAATTTATTAACACAGGTTTTTTCCTTAAGTATTATCGTTATATGGACATATTTTGATCGAACAATTTGGCCAATGGTGTATGGGGGGCTAATATCAAGTTTATTGTTTATGCTAAGCTCACATTTATATCTCAAGGGCAAGAAAAATTCCTTCTTTTTCGATAAAAATATTGCTAAAGAGCTATTTAAATTTGGTAAGTGGATGTTTTTATCGGCCGTATTTACATTTTTCGCATTAAATAGTGACCGGTTAATATTAGCGAAGTTAATGTCCTCTGAAATGCTAGGTATCTATATGGTCGCATTTTTTTTAATCCATGCAATTAAAATGGGTATACGAAAGTACTCTGCAAGTGTTATTTTTCCATTATTAAGTCAATTAAATCGAGATTCAAATACAAATCCTAAAGATTTTTTTTATAAAATAAGAAATAAACAAGATATATTAATTTTTTTTATTGCTGGATTTTTATATATAATAGCCCCGTTGATTGTCGATATTTTTTATGATTCAAGGTATGAGAAAGCAGGGCAGATGTTACAAATTTTATCTATTTCATTGGTAGGCGTTTCGTATTCTTTAGGAAATACGATGATGACAACTATTGGGCACCCATACGTTGGGACGATTATTGTTTTATCTAGGGCGATATTATTATGGGCTTCTGTTCCATTTGTATTTATGCATTATGGTTTAATGGGGGCTATCTGGGCCATATCTGCGAACATCTTTATTGAAGTTATCATAATATGGGGAGCATTTTTAAAGTTTAAGATGATTAACTGGGTAAAAGAAATATATTTACTGCCTTTAGTGGGTGTAGGCTATGGTATTGGATATATTTGTATTGAATTGTATAAATGGTTAAATCAATGAAAATAACTTTTGTAATTGCACGAGCAGGGTTAGCTGGAGGAAATAGGGTAGTCGCTATTTATGCTAAAAAATTAGCGGAATTAGGACATAGTGTTAATGTTGTTTGTCCCCCAGCGAGAAATAAAAAAATAATTGATAAAGTATTGTTTTTTTTAAAAATGAAAAAAAAATCTTTATCTCATTTTGATTTGATGAATGTACCTGTTAAATTTCTAGAGTCGCATAGAAGTGTTATAGGTATTGATGTGCCAAAAGCAGATATTGTTATTGCTAATTGGTGGAAAACCGCAGAATGGGTTGCTGATTTTGGACAAGACAAAGGGAAAAAAGTGTATTTTATTCAAGGTTATGTCGCTGGTAGAGGTGATGAACTAGATAGCATAAGAAAAACCTATTTAAATGATATGCATAAAATAGTTGTTGCTACTTGGCTAAAGAATGTATTAGAAAAAGAATTTAAGCAACAAAATATAACTTTAATACCTAATAGTGTCGATAGTGAAGTGTTTTATGCGGATAGTAGAGAAAAAACAAAAAATCTTAGTATTGGTTTTGTTCTTTCAAATAAAAAAATTAAGCGAAGTATAGTTGCCCTTGAGGTGATAAAAAAGCTAAAAACATTACACCCTAGCCTTCGTGTGCAATGTTTTGGCGATAAGCAACCTAATAATGAATTGATACTACCGGCGTATGTGGAGTTTTCCTTATGCCCTCAGCAATCAAAAATTAGAGAAATATATGCGAGTTGTGATGTTTGGGTTGGAACTAGCTCGACAGAAGGTTTTTATTTGCCATTATTAGAAGCTATGGCTTGCCGAACACCTGTTGTATCAACTAAGTGTGGTGGTCCAAATGATTTTGTGAAACACTCGGAAAATGGGTTTTTAGTCGAAATAGATGATATAGAGCAACTGGTCTTTTATTCTAATTATTTATTAATGTTGAAGAATGAAGCATGGTTTGAATTTTCTAAAGAGGCATACTTAACAGCAATAAGCTATACATGGGATAATGCTGTAAAATTGTTTGAAGCAGATTTGTTAGCGCTTACAAAAAATACTTAAACTAGTTTATTATGATGACGAGAAAATTAGATTTTTTAATTATTGGTGCAATGAAATCTGGTACGACGACATTGCATGATTATTTAAGTACGCATCCAGGTGTATGTTTGGCTTCTCCAAAAGAGCCACAATATTTTAGTCGAGATAATGTATTTGCAAAAGGTGAGTTATGGTATAGCACTTTATTTTCAGCTGCAAAGATAGGACAATTATGGGGGGAATCCTCTACTTGTTATTCACGATCACCAAAATATAAAGATGCAGCTAAAAGAATTTATGACTATTCACCTAAGGCAAAAATTATTTATATAATGCGGCACCCTGTTGACCGGGCGTATTCACATTATGGACATTTAGTCTTAAATGATGGAAAACAATTTAATTCATTTGAAGACGCGATTGAGCAGGAAGAAGAGATTATATCTGCAAGTAAATATATGTTTCAGATTCAGCAGTATATGAATTTTTATTCAAAAGAACAGTTATTATTAATTGATTTTGACGAATTTGTGAATTCACCACAAAAAATACTCATGCAAGTTCAAATATTCCTTGGGCTTGATTTAGCAGAACTATACAATGTGAAAAAAATATCTAACGATGCGGGTAGTTCAAAAATAAGGCGTAATACAATTAAGAATATTAGGTTAATAAGGCATTTACCGCTAATAAAATTCCTCATTGATCGTGTTTTAACTAAAGAAAAAAGGGAAGATATTCTTAATTTTATAACAAAAAATATATTAAATTCTAAAATAATTAATTTTCAGAAAGAAAAATTAAAATCTGAGCTGGGAGCTATGAGTATTGAAACTCGCAGTCGCTTATTAGTTGAATTGCATTCAGACACAGAGTTGTTATTCAAATTTTGGGGGCGAACAATACCCGCTTGGTTTAAATAAATTTTATAGTTTTTATTGGAGAATAAAATGTCAGAGATAGAATTGATTAACCCGATTGATAAAGTAAAATTTAAAGACAATCTTATTGACTTATCGCCTTTTCCTTATTTCTGTATTGACAATTTCTTGGATGAAGATTTCGCCAATGAAATTTATGAGGCATTTCCGTCCTTTCAAGAGTCACAAAAAGTTGGGCGTGAGTTTAATGCGGTTAACGAAAAAAAGAAAATACAAATTACAGACTCCACTAAGTTTCCTCCAGCAATACTAAAATTACATAAACTCTTAGCGTCTAAAGAATTTTTAGAGATGATGAGTGATCTAATGGGAATACCAAATCTAGTGGCAGATCCAAAGCTAATTGGCGGTGGCATTCATGAAACTAGTAGTGGCGGTCGCTTGGATGTGCATGTTGACTTTAATTATTTAAAAGATAGAAAGCTGTATAGGCGTTTAAATATCCTAATTTATTTTAATAAAGATTGGAAAGAAGAGTATGGGGGGGACTTAGATATTTGGGATAAAGATGTAAAGAATTGTTGCGGTTCTTTTGCCCCTGTTTTTAATAGAGCCTGTGGATTCGCAACCAGTGAGGTAAGTTATCATGGAGTGATGCCTGTTAACTGCCCGGATGGCGAAATGCGGAAATCATTTGCAACTTATTTCTATACAGCCGAAGCACCAGAAAATGGTGTTTCTGATTATCATTCGACGATATTTAAAGCACGGCCAAAAGAATGGTTTAGAGAGGGGGTTTTGATGCCTGCTGAAGGTGTAATTAGAAAGACTAGAAGTCAATATAAAGCTATTAAACATAAAATAAAAGAATTAACCAGCTAGTTTTTTGAGCTGAAGTATTTTAACCATTTCTCATTAGTTGGGTATTTATATGAATCACGAATGTGGAGTTATTACCTTAGCGGTAGAAAAGGATTATAAAAAAGCTATTGCTCTAGCATTAACATTAAAAGAGCATAGTCCATCTTTACCGATTTCTATTGTTTGTTCTAATAAGTTAACAAACTTTGTTTCTCCTTATTTTGATAAAGTGATTATTGAAAGGTCAGACTTGAAAGGTTTTGAGCATAAGCTTTATTTGGATGAGTATTCGCCTTATATTAATACTTTTTTTTTTGATGCGGATATTTTAATTATTAAAGATATTCTTCCTATCATTAACCTTTGGTCCGGATCAGACTATGCCGTTAGAGGCTACATTATTACAAAGGAGAAAGGGAAGAAAATTAGTAATTTTGGCTTGGATAGAATTAATACTTTACAGTTAATAGATAAAAAAGAGTTTTCAGTTATTGATGGGGCAGGGCATGCGTATTTTGAAAAGCCTGCTTGTAAGATTTTGTTTAATACGGCTAGAGAAATTCTAAAAGAGTATCCTAAATATAAAGCGAATAGCTTTGCTGATGAAGATGCGGTTGGAATTGCTATGACAAAGTTAGATATAAAACCTAAAGATAATAATGCATTTCTTGGTAGCCCGTGGTGCGCACAAAAGGGGAGCTTTAAGATTGATACGAATAAGGGAATTTGCACCTACGTAGATAAGCAGGTTGGTATAATTGACCCCTATGTAGTGCATTTTCCTCGTTTTGTTTATCCCTATATTTATACAGTAGAGCTTAAAAAAATATTTAAAAAAAATAATATACGAATAGGGGGGCTATATTCAAATATGCTAGTTGAAATATTTACAGGTCGTGTGTTATGGCGATTATCCAGATTAAAAAAACGCTTATTTTAGGTTGTATAAAATGCATGTGAATACTATTGATGGGCTACGGCTATTGCAATTATTTCTGTTCTATTAGTTCATGCAGGACGAACTAGGGCTCTCATAATTCGCTCCGTAGGTGAATGAACGGTGGTGATAGGACGCCCCAATGTTTCATGAGCTAGGATGGCGCGGCAGCTATGTTAGTTTTGTTGACTTGATTAATGTTACGATATTGTGGATTGGATCTTGATTGTACTTATAATCTTCATACTCTAGGTCTTACTTTATTTTCTAGTTATATCAATTATTTAATACGATTGATTATCTATATATCAATGAGTGTGGGGATAGCTGCTTTGAGTTATCGATTTCTTGAACTACCTTTTTTACGATTTAAAAATCAATGTAGATGATTTTAGCTGAGGAAATAATTGCATGAATAGTCTTATAGAAAGACAAATAGAGCACTTGAACGCATATGCTACTAATGATATTTTAATTAATGATGATAGTTTTACTTTGCGTGATAAATTACGTCCTTACTATAGACGGGCATTCAAGGGTGTATATGATTTTCAAAACCCTGATGTAAAGCTACCAGATTTTTTAATTGTCGGCTGTCAGAAATGTGGAACAAGTTCTTTACACCATTACCTTAGTAATCACCCTTCCGTGTGGAGCCCAGGCAAGAAAGAGCTGCATTTTTTTGATTACTATGATGACCTTGGCTTATCGTATTATAAAAAATTTTTTAAAAATCAGCCAAGTAATATTGGTGATTTATTAGTGGGTGAGGCAACGCCAGAATATATTTTTCACCCGTATGCTGCAGAACGAATTAAGCAGGCTCTTCCAAAAGCTAAGGCGGTAGTATTACTTAGAAATCCAATAGAGCGTGCATTTTCAGCATGGCGAATGGGTATACGTCAAGGCTGGGAAACATTAAGTTTTGAGGATGCTATTGCATCTGAAGCTGAACGAATAATCCCTGACCTTAATAAAATGGCAATCAGCGATCATTATTATGGCTATGAATGGAATCATCATTCTTATTTATTGAGGGGGCATTATGCTGAGCAAATAGATAATTGGCTGTTACATTTTAAACGAGAAGATCTTTTAATTGTCTCTGCAGAGCGGTTTTTTACGAATACAAAAGTTGAATTTAAAAAAGTATGTGATTTTTTAGAGCTTGATGAGTGGTACCCTGATGAGTTTCAAAATATGTTTGTTGGTGTAAGTAATGATTTAGATTTTAAAACTAAAACTATGCTTGAAAGGTATTATTTACCATTTAATAAGCAATTATTTGAGTTTTTAGGTGAGGAGTATGACTGGTAATTTATTAAATCAGAATTTCTTAGGTTTGGGATTTAAAAATAAGTTAAAAAAAATAGCCCCAGTTAGGTTTAATGGTCTCGTATCTGAAAAAGAGAAAAGGCAAGTTTTTATTTCATTTTCTCCTCAGCGTTCAGGGCAGCACCTGATTTTGCGCTGGTTATGTGAGAATTTAGAGACTATTGTGCATTATAATCATTGTTGCTTTCAAAGAAGAAATGTTTTTTTTAATCTGACTCCTAAAAATGGAAAGCGTATTATTTATAATTCAGGCCGAATTTACGAGAATGATTGGCCAGGTATTGATGGTATGGATAATAAGGTGTTAAATCAATTTGAACTTTCAAAATTTATTTATTCTCTTGAGGATGAACCATTAAGTAACCCTCTGGTTTGTCGAGTTATAAAAAATGAAAAAAATATTAGTCCATTAATAATCTTAAGAGATCCTTTTAATTGGCTGGCTAGTCTCATTATGAAGGATGGGGAGTCGATTGATAACCTTCTAAGAAAAAAAGAGTCATATATTCAATGTCTTGAGCAAGCACTTGGTGTGGTTGATTATTTAGGTGCCGATACATGTTCAATTAACTATAATCAATTTATTGTTGATTTCAACTATAGACAAAACATATGTTTAAAACTAGGGGTTGTATGCTTAGAGAAAGCTGAGAATTCATTGGCAGAAATTCCAAATTTTGGGCGAGGAAGTAGCTTTTCTGGGGTTAATAAAGATGAACAACTCCTGGACTCTGTATGTACGCGCTGGGTGGGGATGCAATCAAATGTTATCTATAGGCGACTTTTGGATGATGAAAAGTTACTTTCTCTTACAGATCAATTTTTTGGAGATTTATCTTATTATTATGAAATAAAAAATAAATTAAATTTTTAATTAAGTTGAGTGATAAAAGTATATATATGTTTAAAAATGACGAAAGTATTTTATGGGTACATTTCATTAGAGTTATAGCAACTTTTTTCGTGATTATGGTTCATACTTGTTCGTCAACAATAAATGGATATAATGACTTACCAATTGCAGATTGGTGGATTGGTAATGTTTACGCATCAACTGTTAGGCCATGTGTCCCTTTATTTTTTCTTTTAACAGGATATTTATTGCTCAATAAAGACGAGTCAATAAAGAAATTTTTTATCAAGCGTACAAGTAAAGTTATTTTTCCTTTATTTGTATGGTCGTTATTATATATTTTATGGCATGTTTTTTATTCTAATAAACTTTTGGAATTGGATAGTTTGGTTGTTTTTTTTCTAGCGCCGGCGCATTTTCATTTGTGGTTTTTGTATGCAATTATTGGCCTTTATTTGTATATGCCAATTTTAAGAGTTTTTGTTAAAAATGCATCACAAGATCTTATGTATTATTTTGTTATTTTATGGTTCATTGCAGTAGCTGTCATTCCTTTTTTTGAAAAGCTAGTATTAACACCAAGTAAAATTGACTTAAAAATGATTTCTGGTTTTGTGGGTTATTTAGTTCTTGGATATCTAATTGGAAAGTATAAAGTTAATCGGAAATATTTCATATTGGCTGTGTTTGTTGCAATAACTATGATAATAATTACTGTTATGGGAACATACCTATTAACAATAAGGGGCGGAGGAGAATTAAATAAATATTTTTTTGGATATTTGACTCCGAATGTAATTTTTATGTCGGTATCATTTTTTGTTATTCTAAAGTATCTATCTGATAGGCATATACTAATAAATAATAAGAAAATTAATTTTATTATACAAAAAATGAGTTCAGCAAGTTTCGGTATCTATCTTATTCACATTATGGTACTTGATGTTTTATATAATGGAGCATTAGGGTTTAGTTTAAAGCCTGAATTTTTTTCAGTTATTTTTTCAATTCCATTAACTGCGATAAGTATTTATTTTCTATCATTTTTTATGGTACTTTTTCTTAAAAGAATACCATGGGTATGTAAAATCGTTCCATAGGGAGGGGGGTAATGAATATTAAGCAAACAACGCAGTTATCAACAAATGATTTTTCTAATCAAGGTAAGCGTATAACTGTAGGAATATGTAATCCTGGATATGGTTATGAACGTGTAAGTTATTCATTAAATTTGATGGACTTTAACTTTAAGCGTTTATATACGGTACCTCTCTATCGTGTATTCAGATCTGATTCACAATTTTATAAATATACGCCAGTTGTATTCGATTTTGGAGTTAATTTACTTCATACATGGAATTCATTGCCTATTTCAATACACCCTTTTGTTGTTTCTTTCGAATGTGAACTGCCAAGGTATTTAGGCTGTGTTTTTCCATGGCAAATGAAATTTGGGAAAAAAGTTTTAAGATCAAAACGTTGTCGTGGAATCCTTGCCTTATCCGAAGCCGCTAAAAATAAGTTTACTTTAGATTGTGAGCAAGATGATGATGTTGATCTAATAAAAAAGCTTGTTGTTTTTCGTGGCGGAGTTGATTTACCCATAACTCATAAAAATACCTACTCAGTATCAGGCCCATTGAAATTACTGTTTGTGGGTACGGATGCAGTAAGAAAAGGAATCGTTCCGTTATATAATGCTTGTCAAAACCTAATTCAACAAGGTGTGGATATTAGCTTGACGTTTATTGGCGGGTTTAATGAGCGATGTTATGTTTATGGCGAGCATATGCCGGATATTAAAAAACTAGATGACCAACTTAAATCCTCTGAATGGGTTGACTATCAAGGTAAAGTACCTGTTATGGAGGTTTTAACACAAATGAAAGTGCACGATATTTTAGCTTTTCCTACCTTTGATGAAAGTCTTGGGTGGGTTCCTATTGAGGCTGGGTTATTGGGTGTACCGACTATTGCTACGGATATTTTTGCGATACCTGAACTGGTAGTTCATAAAGAAACAGGGTATTTAATTTCAATCAGTAAACGAACTGATAGGCGATTTATTGGTTTGGGCACGGTAGGTAATGAACAGCGTCAACATTTGGATGACACTGAAAAAGCGATTGAAAGTGAGTTAGTCACGGCTATTAATTATCTATACGAAAATAGAAAAATAATTGAGAAATGGGGTAGAGCTTCAAGAAGTAAACTTGAAAAAATGTATAGTCCCAAGGTTGCACAACCTCAATTATCTAAGATATATAAGACTTCTCTTAAATAATATTTATTCTGCGGGATGAAATAATTTGGAATATAAATGCATTATCAATTAGCTGTTATCATTATTAATTATAAAACGCCTCATATGGTAATTGACTGCCTTGAGTCTTTATTACCTCAACTGCTGGATATTAATGCGAAAGTTGTGGTGGTGGATAATTGTTCTAAAGATGATTCCATAAAGATTATTCAGCAATGGGTTGATAGGCAATCTACTGGTTATCTAGTTAATCTGATTGCTTCACCTGAGAATACTGGCTTTTCTGGGGGGAATAATATGGGGGTTAAATCAGTAGCTGCTGATTTATATTTATTATTAAATAGTGATACCATAGTCAGAGAAATAGCTGTCTCTATATTGCTTGAGGCCGCTATCCTTAATAAGGAGGTAGGATTAATTAGTCCAAGACTAGAATGGCTAGATTCTACTCCACAAGAAAGTTGTTTTCGTTTTCATAGTCCAGTGAGTCAAATGATAGGAGCGGCTAAAACAGGAATGATAACTAAGTTGTTGAGAAAATTCAATGTTCCCTTTGAGGTATCGAATATCCCTAGTTATTATGACTGGACAAGTTTTGCTTGTGTTTTAGTGCGTGCAGAAGTCTTTGACAATATAGGTCTAATGGATAGCGGTTATTTTATGTATTTTGAAGATGTTGCTTTTGCATATAATGCAAAAAAAGCAGGCTGGAAAGTCTTGAATGTACCTGATGCGCATGTTGTGCATTTGCGTGGAGGAAGTTCTCCGCTTAAGTCACAAGCTAAACAACGTAAGCGTTTACCTCGCTATTATTATGAATCCAGAACACGTTTTTTTTATCAAGCTTATGGTCCTTGGGGTTTATTAATGGCAAATATATTTTGGACAATAGGTTATGGAATATCATTGATGCGTTCATTGTTTTCATCATCTTTTCGTTCGAATATATCAGAGTATCAAAAAACAGATATTTGGATTAATTGCTTTAATCCACTTCGACCTTATGTTCACCCAGATAATTATGATTAAGACATAGTTCCCTACCTGATGAGGACTATAATTTAAATAAACCGTACTGGAGATTTACTAAAGTGTTTTGTAAAAAAACTAATAAATTAAGAAGCTGGAGAGTAATTTCATTATTTATATTATTAGTATCACTTGTTAGTGGCTCACTTGTATTGGGGTTTTATTCTAATAAACTGAAAATAAACCCAATGTACTCCCTTATGTTTAAGGTGGAACGTAAGCTAGGAAAGTTGTTTGGTGAGCAAAGTCTCACTGAAAAACTTGTGAAATCAATAAAAACTACGTTTGTTGAGTTACAAGGGCGTGTTTTTGAGATACCGAATAATGACTATGCTAATGGTGGGGCTTTAACTGAGTGGGGAGAAGATTTAGTCGTTATGACTTATTCGGGTAATATTTATTTTTTGGATGAAATAACGGGGTTGATGAAAACAAAAATCGTTCCTCCTAATAATGGTTTGCAAGATTATATGCAGATAGCTAAGTCTGAAAAATATTCAAAATTTTTACATAAATTTGATAAGTTCAGATTTAATGATATTCAATATATAAATACTAATACAGTGCATGGTATTTCAATATCTTATACTTTTTTTGACCTGACGCATGAGTGTTATACAAATAGAGTTTCTTGGCTTGCTATCGATAGGGATATTAAGTCAATTCAAGAAGTTGTAGCATCACCTCTGGATTGGGACATCATTTTTGATTCAATGCCGTGTATTAAACTCAATCCGAACTGGACAGCTCTTGATGGCATGATGGCTGGTGGCAGGGTTGCTTTTTCTGCACCCAATACTCTTTTTTTAGGTAGTGGTGATTATCACTTAGATGGCATACATACTTTAGATGTTGGAATTCAATCTAATGATACATCTTATGGAAAAGTTATTGCTATTGATATCTTAACAAGAGAAAGTAAGATAGTTTCCAAAGGGCATCGAAACCTTCAGGGCCTAACTTTTGATAAGAAAGGTCGATTATGGGCTACAGAGCATGGTGTGCGTGGGGGCGATGAGCTTAATTTGATTAAACAAGATAGTAATTATGGATGGCCATTAGAATCGCTTGGTACGCTTTATAGTGGTCAGCCAATTCCTAATCAGAAATACTATGGTAGACATAAACTTAATATGCCCCCGGTTTTTGCTTGGTTGCCATCAGCTGGAATTTCAAGCTTAACAAGTATTTCGGGGATTGATGAGTCATGGGATGGTGATTTACTTGCTGGGTCTTTATCATCAGCAGAGTTTGGGCAGAGTTTATTTCATATTAGGGTTAGAGATGAGAGAGTAGTTTTTGTTGAGCGAATTAAGCTAAATAAACGGATAAGGTATGTTACTCAGTATGGGCATAAAAAAATTGCTGTATGGCTTGATGGTAATGAGCTTGTTATTTTTGATGTACTAAGATACAGAGACCCTTTAGTTAAACTTAAAGAGACATTAGATGTGAAATATGGTGCTGTACAAACAAAAAGAATTTTGGGTGTTCTTAGGTCATGTAATGAATGTCATTCATTTGATCAATTTAATCATAAGGGAGCGCCTTCGCTTAATGCTGTTGTTGGTAGAAAAATTGCAGCTACTTCCTTTGCTAATTATTCAAGTAGCTTGCAGTCCCTTTCTGGGAGTTGGAGCAAGAAAAAACTTCATTTGTTTTTAAAAAACCCTGATAAATTTGCACCAGGTACAATGATGCCTAAAACTGGGCTAGATAATGATGAATTATTAAATTTAGTTGTTGATGCATTGAGTAATATTAATACTGTAGATCAGAAGTCTCTGTCGTATAACTAAATACTTATTATGAAAAAGAAACCTGACTTTATTATTATCGGTGCTATGAAGTCTGCTACGAGTACCTTGCATGAGCAATTATCTTTGCAGGAAGGTATCTTTATGACAAACCCCAAAGAGCCTAATTACTTTAGTGACGATGATCAATATGCGAAAGGGCCTGATTGGTATGAGACATTATTCTCAGAGGCCGAGGATGTTGATTTGTGTGGGGAATCTAGTACACATTATACAAAATTACCGGATTATCCTTTAACAGTAGGGCGCATGGTTAAGCGACTTCAATCGCCAAAATTAATTTATGTGTTACGCCACCCTGTTGACCGATTAGTGTCGCATTATATGCATCAATGGTCTCAAAATATTATGCGCTGTGATATTAATGAAGCGATTGATCAATATGAGGAGTTAACAGCTTATAGTTGTTATGCTAAACAATTCGCGCCGTATATTAAGCAGTTTGGTTGTGAAAATATTTTATTAGTTTGTAATGAAGCCATTAGAGATAGCCCGCAAATTCAATTACAACGTGTGGCTGATTTTATTGGTTATAAAGGCGTTGTTACTTGGAAAAATGATTTAGCTTCTCAGAATGTATCTGGTGAGCGTATTAGAGCTTTTAATGGGTATAAGTGGCTAGTTGATTCTAAAATGATGACTATTTTAAGACGTGCTTTAGTGCCGCAATGGATTAGAAATAGAGTTAAGCGACAGTTAACCATGCAAAAACGGCCTGAAATTGATGCGACTCATCTTGAGAAATTAATTACACTATTTAATGCCGATTTAGCTTCCTTAGGGGGGGAGGTGGGTATAGCTTTGTCATGTGATAACTATAAGCAAGTTGTAACTCACCAAGATTTAAACTGGGTACCAAAGTCTAGGAGTAAATAATGGTTTCTATTGAGATCAATATAGCAGTAAAAGAAATGTGTATTACCAAATGATTGGTGCTGTAGTTATTGGCCGAAATGAAGGTCAACGTTTAATCTCTTGTTTAGAGTCCTTGGTTAAGCATATTGATCATATTGTTTATGTTGATTCAGGTTCAACGGATGATAGTTTGCTTGAGTCTAAACATAGATATGTTGAGTGTTTGTCACTTGATTTGAGCTTTCCTTTCACGGCAGCTAGGGCGCGTAATGAAGGCGCTAATTATTTAATTACGAAGTACCCAGAGTTACAGTTTATTCAATTTATTGATGGGGATTGTGAGGTTCAGCCTGATTGGATAAGTAAAGCGAAGTTTTTTTTAGAGAACAATGTTGCATATGCAGTAGTCTGTGGTCGTCGTCGTGAGCGCTATCCTAATAACTCTATGTATAACCAATTATGTGATATTGAATGGAATACGCCGGTAGGCGATGCCCTCGCTTGTGGTGGGGATGCTTTGATACGTATAGATGCATTCAAGCAGGTGAATGGTTATCGAAATAATTTGATTGCCGGTGAGGAGCCTGAGATGTGTTTTAGGTTGAGGTCTGGTGGCTGGGAAATATATAGGTTAGATGCAGAAATGACTTTGCATGATGCAGCAATAACACACTTTTCTCAGTGGTGGAATCGCGCTAAACGAGCTGGGTATGCTTATGCTGGTGGGTATGATTTACATGGGAAATCGGCTGAAAAATTTAAGCGTAAGCAAGTTTTTAGTATTATTATTTGGACTTTTATTATCCCTGTCATAATTACCTTATTGTCTTTTCAAAATTATTTCTTATTATGCCTGTTTGTGATTTTTCCATTGCAGGTTTTGAGGTTGATGTTTAAGGAAAAGTCTCGATTAAGTTCGTACAAACTTGCTTTTTTTTATGCTTTATCAAATGTTGTTGGCAAGTTCCCGCAACTTTTAGGGGTAATGAAGTTTATTGCGAATAAGACTAGTGGGCGTAAGGCTACTTTAATTGAATATAAGTAAAATTTAGATAAATGAGGTTAGGTTTATGTCGTATCTATTAGTGTCCCCCTGTCGCAACGAAGCAGATTATATGCGATTAACGCTGGATAGTGTTGTTGCACAAACGGTACGGCCTGATTTATGGGTCATCGTTGATGATGGTTCTACGGACGAAACGCCGGCTATTTTAAGTGACTATGCGAGTCGATATCCTTTTATTCAAATTATTACGCGCGAAAATCGCGGACACCGTAGTGTTGGGCCGGGAGTGATTGAGGCGTTTTATCATGGTTATGATCAGGTTGATGTCAGTCAGTTTGACTATGTCTGTAAATTTGATTTGGATTTAGATTTGCCGTCGCGTTATTTTGAAATTTTAATTCAACGGATGCAGGAAAATCCGCGTATTGGTACTTGTAGTGGTAAGGCGTACTTTAAGGATAAAAAAACGGGTGAATTAATCAGCGAAAAATGCGGTGATGAGATGTCGGTGGGGATGACTAAGTTTTATCGACGTAGCTGTTTTGAAGCTATAGGTGGCTTTGTTCGTCAGGTGATGTGGGATGGGATTGATTGCCACAAATGCCGCCAGTTAGGTTGGATTGCAGTTAGTTGGGGTGAACCTGATTTACAGTTTATTCATTTACGTCCAATGGGATCGAGCCAGCAAGGGATTTTTACAGGGCGGATGCGTCATGGCTTTGGTCAGTATTTTATGGGGACTGGTTTGTTGTATATGACTGCATCTTCGGTCTTTCGCATGTTACATCCGCCTTATGTTGTGGGTGGATTAGCCATGTTATGGGGTTATGTAAAAAGTGGATTACAAGGCAGTGTGCGTTTTGATGATGTTGAATTGGTAGCTTTTATTCGTAAATATCAATGGGCGTGTTTGATGAAGGGCAAGGCACTAGCAACATCTGAGTTAAATGAGCAGCAAGCGAAGGTTTGGGTTACACCAAATTAAGTGCTGGGTGCAGATTTTAGTCTGCTTTAGTCGTATTAAATAATTTCACAGAAAAATATGAAAATAGCAATCGCAGGAACGGGGTATGTAGGGCTTTCAAATGCCATGTTATTGGCACAGCATAATGAGGTCGTTGCTTTAGATATCATTAAAGAAAAGGTGGATGGACTTAATAATAAACAATCCCCTATTATTGATATGGAAATCGAAGATTATTTGCAAAATAAATCATTGAATTTTACAGCGACTTTAGATAAGGAATTAGCTTATAACAATGCTGATTTTGTGATTATTGCCACGCCAACAGATTACGACCCTGAAACTAATTATTTTAATACCAACTCAATTGAATCGGTTATTAAAGATGTTTTAGTTATTAATCCACAGGCGGTGATGATCATTAAATCAACGGTACCTGTAGGATATACTGAAAAACTTCGCCAGCAATTTTCCACAGATAATATTATCTTTTCTCCTGAGTTTTTAAGAGAAGGGCGAGCACTACATGATAATTTATACCCTTCGCGAATTATTATCGGTGAAAAATCAGCGTGTGCAGAGCAGTTTGCTAATTTATTAGTACAAGGTGCGCTTAAAGAAAATATTGATGTGTTGTTTACGGATTCTACGGAGGCGGAAGCAGTTAAGTTGTTTTCTAATACGTATTTGGCCATGCGGGTTGCTTATTTTAATGAATTAGATAGTTATGCTGAAGCACATGGTTTAAATAGTAAGCAGATTATTCAAGGTGTGGGCTTAGATCCGCGTATTGGTAGTCATTATAATAATCCTTCTTTTGGTTATGGTGGTTATTGTTTGCCTAAGGATACTAAGCAGCTTAGAGCCAATTATGAAAGTGTGCCTAATAGTTTGATTGCGGCTATTGTGGATGCAAATAGTACGCGTAAAGATTTTATTGCAGATGCGATAATTAAGCGAAATCCAAGTGTCGTGGGTATTTACCGTTTGGTGATGAAAAGTGGTTCGGATAATTTTCGTTCTTCTGCGATACAAGGGGTAATGAAACGTATAAAAGCTAAAGGCATTGAAGTGATTATTTATGAACCAGCTTTAGAGGAAGCTGAGTTTTTTCGTTCTAAAGTCATGTCAAATTTGAATACATTCAAGCAGCAAGCGGATGTGATTATTGCCAATCGCTTGTCTGATGATATTGCTGATGTGCAAGATAAGGTTTATACGCGTGATTTATTTGGGAATGATTAATAAATAGATGTCGCCTCTCAAAATCTATCGCAAGAGGTAATTTATTTATTTGTGGTTGATAGGGTTGCTGATGCTTTAAAACACTAAAACAAACCTGAACCAGCTTTCGCATTGCAGATACTCGTCTTAATATTTAAAAAAATACGTTGTGTTTATTTGAGATGTGTCTGAGGAATGAGGACGCTTATATTTATATAATGCGGTCAATGATGCTTAATATTAACAGTTAGGAAAATATGTTGTGAAGATTGCTTATTTAGCACCTGAAATCCCCGCCTTATCAGCTACCTTTGTTTATAAAGAAATATTAGCGTTACAAGAATTGGGTGTTGATGTCACTTGCTTTTCAGTACATAAGCCGCACTCTGTTGCCAACGATGCTGAATTGAGTGCACTCAAACAAAAAACCAGTATTTTATACGAAAGCGCTAAACTTACGGTTATTCAATCGCACGTAAAGCTACTATTAAAATCACCGCTTACTTATTTCAGTACGCTTTTTAAATTATTAAGTGATATTTTTTCGGTGGGCTTATTTTCCAGAACTGCTTTAGGGCTTGTTTTTAGATTCTTTTATGCCGGACGATTAGCTAAACAATTAAGTGATCAGCAATGCCAGCATTTGCATATCCATTTTGCCCATGTACCGACGGATATTGGTATGTACGCTGCTTCTTTAGCGGCCATTCCTTATAGTGTTACTGCGCATGCGAATGATATTTTTGAGCGAGGCTGGTTGTTAGTTCAGAAGGTGGAGCGAAGTGCATTTTTTGCAACCATTTCTGAATTTAATCGCCGCTATTTATTAAGTTTAGGAGTTAATGCGGATAAGCTGGAAATTGTACGCTGTGGGGTGGATGCGCGACAGTTTGCAACACGTGAAAATTTTGTTTCTACTGCGCGTGTAAAAATTGGTACGGTTGGTCGTTTGGTTGAAAAAAAAGGCATCGATACGCTGATAAAATCAATGGAGTTAATCAAGCAACAAGGCTTACTATGCGATTTGCTTATTGCTGGCTCTGGCCCTTTGGGTGATGAATTGATGCAATTAACGGAATCCTTGGCACTCAATACAACAGAAGTGCAGTTTCTTGGTGCAATGCCACATACAGAAGTGTCTGAGTTTATTAAATCATTAGATATCTTTGTATTACCCTGTAAGCAAGATAGCAATGGCGATATGGATGGGGTACCGGTTGTTTTAATGGAAGCGATGTTATCGGGTGTGCCAGTTATTTCAACAGAATTATCAGGTATTCCTGAGCTTATTATTCATGAACAAACGGGGCTTTTGGTTCAACAGAATGATGATGCCTCTTTAGCAGAAGCAATTATTCAGGTATTATCTGATAATCAGCTAAGAATAGAAATGAAAGCAAAAGCCATTGCTAAAGTGAATCATGAGTTTTCTTTATTGGGTAATGCGGAAAAACTGAAAAATCTCTTTATGGCCAATTAATTTGTAGCTCATATACTGCTTGCGTAATTAGTACTTATGTGTGGATTGTATGTTTTATGAAGAAGAGTGAGTAGTGTATGAGGACTGCATGTAATCCTTAGCTGATATCGAAAGTAAAATTGCATCAGCAGAAGAAAAGGGCTTAGAGCAAGGAAAATATGAAATTGCTAAAATAGTTTTTAAATAAAAAGCATCTTTGCGGTGAAAGTTTTAGCCTTATATAGTCTGTAAAAATTAGTCTGAATACTGCGTCCCAGTGTGTTAATCGTTTCAAAAATTCTGATGTCATCTGTAACTCTGCGATTGCTGATAAAAAGCTTCGAGAATTATGCAAATACCCATAAAATGGGGTTGTGGCCTTTAGTAGCTGCTTAAGTAAAGGTAGAATGTCATTAAAATTAACAATAATACTTTTTGAATTAATGGATGCTATGCAAAATTCGCCCTCAGAATTATCAATAAATAAGCCTGATTTTTCTCGAAATGTGTATTCAATTTTAGGCCTACCATTTGATGCGTTTAATCTACAGCAAGCCCAGGAAGCGATTCTTTATGCTATCGATAATAAGCAGCGTTGTTTTCTAACTACTCCAAATTTAAATTTTTTAATCGCCGCACAAGAAGATGATGCCTTTTACCAATCCGTGATTGATAGTGATATTAGTAGTGCAGATGGTATGTCTGTTGTTTGGTTAGCCAAGTTATTAGGGATCCCTCTCAAAGGACGAGTAGCTGGCTCTGACTTATTTGCTGAATTATCTCAGCTCAAACAGAGAGAGAAAAAAATATCCGTTTTCTTTTTTGGTGGACAAGCAGGTATTGCAGAGCAAGCCAGTTTACAACTCAATCAAAAGAGTAAAAGCATGATTTGCTGTGGATATCATGACCCTGGTTTTGGTGCAGTCGATGAAATGAGCGCGGATGCAATTATTCAAAAAATTAATCAAGCCAATCCTGATTTTTTAGTGGTTGCTCTCGGCGCAGAAAAAGGGCAGGCATGGATACAGAAAAACAAACACCGCTTAAATGCGCCGGTTATTAGTCATTTAGGTGCAGTCATTAATTTTGTAGCGGGGCACGTGGAGCGGGCACCTATTTGTTGGCAGCAGGTGGGCTTTGAGTGGCTGTGGCGTATTAAGCAAGAGCCTTCTTTATGGAGGCGATATTTTTTTGATAGTTTGGTGCTGACTAATTTAATGCTTACAAAAGTGATGCCGTTGGCAGTATATGATAGATACCTAAAGCGTAGCATGGCATATAGTATACCTATGGAAGTGGTGCTAGGTGGCTCAACTGAACAGCTTGTGCATTTATCAGGTAGTCTTAAATCAACAAGCCTAGGTGGGCTTAAATGTGTTTTTAATAAGGTTCTCAGTTCAGAAGATAAGGTGGTTGTTCTAGACTTTTCTAAAGTAACTTATCTAGGCGCAGAATTTATAGCTCAGATAGTATTGTTGCAAAATAAACTACTTGAACAGGGACGAGAATTAGCATTGCAAGGTATTTCTAAGCGCAGTAAGTACCTGTTAGAGTTAAATTTAGTGTGGAATCGGTTTGTCTGAGTGAGTTCAGTTCTTTAAATGTCTCCAAAAGGTCGGATTTAGGAGGACTTATAAAGGTAAAAATATTGTGCATACTTGGGGTGTTAGGTTAAAATGATCAGCGAAGATATAAAGTGGCTTGGCTGAACGCGAGTACAATTGATTAAATTATTGTATTTGTTATCCTTATCTAAAGTTTAACTTTTAATTTTTAATTTTTAACTAAGCTAACCCTATACGCGAGTTAGGTGCAGAAAGCTTCAGGTCTTTGCTGGTATTCTCGAAGATGGCTGGGTTGCAAAACTTAGGAAAATGTAATGAATACATTATTAAGAATAATTACTTTAAATTTAGCTTTTTTGGTTGGCGGAGTGTCTGTTGCTAATGCGGCTTTTGTGGATGTGACTCCAGTTACTGCGGGTTCATTAATTGGTTTGTCTGGCGCTAATGGCTCGCTCGATGTGACTTATACTCCCGCTTGGAATGCACAAGTTTATTTCAGTAATGATGCTAATGGTGATGTAAGTAATCAGGCTGCAGCTGCTGTACAACAAACCATAGAAACTGTTTTTGGATTAGGTACAGGTTCATTGATCCTTAGTGGGCAGGTTGATGACGCAGGTGGAGGATCATCAGCATCGTACACAGCAACTAATGCCTATAATTTTTTAGCAGTCCACTTTGGTCAGCATGAGTTGTTTTTTCGTTTTTTAAATACTGTTAATGTAGGGGGCGTATTTACAATTACTACGAATGGACAAGCCGCTGGGCTTAGTAATTTTAGAGCCTATAGCGGTGTAAACAATGTACCGCTGCCAGCCGCAGTATGGTTATTTGGCTCTGCATTCGCAGGTCTAATGGGTTTTTCTAGAAAACGTACAAAAGTCGCTTAATTTGTTTATCTGTTAAGTATTAAAGGGAGCTAAGGCTCCCTTTTTTGTGGTTTTTAGGTAATAGATTACTGCTGGTGTCAGTTAGATTGCCGGTTTGATAGCTGTAAAATATAAAGTATATTCGAACCTTCTGAGCAAAACTGTTAGAGTTTGTTGGCTACAGGGGGAGCTCAATTCATTATAAAACATCATATTTATGCAAAATATTATCTGGAAAATGGGTGGCAAGAACTGGGGTTTATTAGCGATTGGTTTGCTTTTGTTATTGGCTATTTATTGGGATGGCTTAAGCAATTTAATCGTCCGCTGGGATAAGCAAGAAGAATATAGTCATGGGTATATGATTCCCATTTTAACGCTGTATTTTATTTGGCAAAAAAAGAATCAGATTATCCAATCCGAGTTTAAACCCTCTTGGCTCGGTTTTTTTATTGTGATACCTGCATTGATTGTTTTTTTAATGGGCGAAGTGAGTGCTTTATTTATTTTAATTCACTATTCATTTATTGCAATGTTAGTAGGTATGGCGGTATCAATTATGGGTTGGCCTGCTGTAAAACCGGTGATTGTTCCTCTTTTATTATTGTTTTTTGCCATTCCCATTCCGTATTTCCTAGAGGCCAGTTTATCGGCTAATTTACAGTTATTATCCTCTAAATTAGGCGTAGCCTTTATACGCTGGTGTAGTATTCCGGTTTTTTTAGAAGGAAATGTTATTGATTTAGGTAGCTATAAATTACAGGTCGTTGAAGCGTGTAGTGGGTTGCGATATTTATTTCCTTTAATGAGCTTAGGTTTTATTTGTGCTTATTTATTTGATGCACCCTTTTGGAAGCGGGCGGTGTTATTTTTATCGACGATTCCTATTACGCTTATCATGAATAGTTTCCGTATTGGAGCAACGGGGGTATTAGTTAATAGTTGGGGAATTGAATCAGCTGAGGGGTTTCTGCATGATTTTGAAGGCTGGATTATTTTTATGGCTTGTATGGTATTGTTGTTTATAGAAATGATGATATTAACGAAAATTGCCACAGATAAATCGCGTCCTTTGGCAGAAGTGTTTGGTTTGGTTGCGGAAGCAGAGCTTGGCGAAGGAAAGCAAGAGCAGCGAACGATGAGTACGCCCTTTATCGCGATTATTGTTTTAGTAGCAGTGATCGGTATTATGGCTAATTCAGTTGATACGCGTGAAGAGGTGATTCCTGAGCGCAAAACTTTCCCTGAATTTCCAGATAACTTCGCAGATTGGCAAGGTGAGCAAGCTTCAATGAAGTCTAGCGTGATTCAAACATTAGGTTTGTCTGATTATATTTTAACGAACTATATAAAGCCAAATACCATGCCGGTTAATTTTTATGTGGCATATTATGAATCGCAAAGAAAAGGCGTTTCACCACATTCACCGCGTGTTTGTATTCCCGGTGGTGGCTGGCAAATTTCTGATATTAACCGCGTTAATGTTAATAGCTCACCTGTTAATAGAATTGTGATTAAAAAAGGTGAAAGCGTGCAATTAGTGTATTATTGGTTTCAACAGCGCGGTCGAATTTTTGCGAATGAGTATTTAATGAAATGGTATTTATTTAAAGATGCTGTTTTGATGGGCCGTACAGATGGCGCACTAGTTAGAATTACCACAGCAGTTAATCCGATGGAAAAAATTGTCGATGCGGATCGCCGTTTAGCTGAGTTTTATCAGCATGTATCCCCTGTTTTACCTGAATATATCCCTAATTAATTTACAAGATTCTTAAAGGTGCTGGTATGAAAAAAATAATAGTTAGTTTAGCCTTTTCTTTAGCTTTATCCGCTTGTGCTGATCCCGTTGAGCGTTCTGCGGAATATATGGAAAGTGGTAAAACACTTTATGCACAAGACAAGTTGGCAAAAGCTAAGCTTGAATTTAGAAATGCATTGCAGATTGATAATAAATTAGCGGGAGCTTATTACCATTTAGGTTTAATTGATGAACGGGATAAAAACTGGAAAGGCATGTATAAAAACCTGTCTAAGACGATTGGCTTAGACCCAGAAAACTATGATGCACGTTTGAAATTAGCTAAATTGTATTTGCTGTCAGGTGAAAATGAAAAAGCCGCAACGGAAATTGATAAAGTACTTGGCGTTGCTGCAAATAATATAGATGCAATTGCTTTAAAAGGCGCACTGTTATTAAAGCAAGGTAATTATAGTGGCGCAATGGCAGAAGCTGATAAAGCCTTAGCCTTAGATGCTAAACATTTAGATGCCATTAGTTTAAAAGTTGTGGTTTATATGGGGCAGGATGATTTTAATGCCGCCAGTACTCAAATTGAACGGGCGTTAAGCAGTCAACCAGATGAATTAACGCTGCACTTATTGAAACTGCAGGTGTATGTAAAAAGTAATAACGAGCCTGCGATTGAAAAAAACTATCAAGATTTAATTACGCGTTTTTCTGATAAGCCTGAATTTTCTTATGCACTTGCTAAGTTTTATGTAAGCAAAAAACGTGATGCTGAGGCGCGTAGTGTATTGCAAACGGTGGTGGATAATAGTGCTGAATTAACCCCTAAATTAGTATTGTTAGATTATTTGCTAGAAACAGATAAAGTCGCGGCTGAAGTGTTGTTAGCGCAATATATTAAAGCAATGCCGGATGAGGTGGAGCTTTATTTAAGGCAAGCTAATATTTTTATCGCTGAGCAGAAATTTGATGAGGCAAAAAAATCACTCGCATGGGTGATTAAACATCATGAAAAAGACAAAGAAGGTTTGCAGGCTAAAGTTGTATTAGCAAAATTAGCAGCAAAAGATGAAGATAATGCAGCAGCGTTAAAACTGGTTAATGAAGTGCTAGCAATTGATGTAAGGCATTATGATGCGCTACTTTTAAAAGCGCGTTTGAATTTAATTGATGCTCAATATGATCAAGCGATTACAGATTTAAGAGGAATCTTAAGGGATTATTCTGAATCTGATGAAGCCATGGTTTTAATGGCGCAAGCGTATCTTAAAAAAGAATCGCCTGAATTAGCGGAAGAGAACTTTAGAAAAGCCTTGGATGTAAATCCGGGTAATTTTTCTGCGGTGATGCCGGTAGTTTCTCGTATGGTGAAAAGTAAAGACTTATTACGTGCAGATGAAGTATTGAATAAAGCTTTAGCGATCAACCCGAATCACGCAGGTGCATTACAGGCGTTAGCACAGATTAGATTGCTAAATAAAGATTGGCAAGGTACGCAACAGGTTGCTGATTTAATTTCCACTAAACCGCAAGGTGAAGGCTTTTCTTATTACTTGAGTGGTAAGATTTCGCAAGGGCAAAAGAATTATCAAGGTGCCATTGATAAGTATAAAAAGGCATTAGCGGTGACGCCTTCTTTAAGTGATGCTTTAAATAGTATTGCGGTGTCATACCAAGCGCTTAACCAGCAAGATGCTTTATTTGCTTATTTTGATGAATTCGTACAAAAACACCCTGAAAACTTTCAGCCTGCCTTATTAAAAGCTAAAGTCTATGCTGCTAAAAAAGATTGGGACAATGCATTGGCTACGCTTGATAAAGGGATAGTGACTTGGCCGAAAGTGCCGCAGCTCTATTCGGTGATGGCGAGTATTTACAAAGCAAAAGATGACCCTGCTAGAGTGATTGAAAGCTATAAAAAAGGCTTGTCAAAAATGCCTGATAGTTACCAGTTAATGCTTTTATTGGCTTCAGCGTATGAGGGAGATAAAAATTATGTTAAAGCGATTGAGGTGTATGATAGTTTAATTGCGAAAAATTCTGATTTAGATATTGCGGTTAATAACTTAGTTGCTTTATTATTAGATTATGCACCGAGTGCTGAAAATATTCAGCGAGCATTAACGCTATCAGAACGTTTTATAGATTCTAAGCAAGCTTATTTTTTAGATACTTATGGTTGGGCTTTATTAAAAAATAATAAATATCAAGAATCTGTTGAGGTGTTTAAGAAAGTTAATTCAATGATGCCTAATGTTGCTGTTTTTCAGTATCATTTAGGCTTTGCTTATTCGGGTGTTAATAATTACGCTGAAGCTGAAAAAATATTAAAATTAGCGTTACAAAATGGTGATAAGCAAAAAACTGAATTTTTAGAAAAAACCAAAGTTAATGCTTTGTTGGAAGAATTAAAGACTAAAGTGCCTGTTGCTCAGGCGCCAGCTATATAATAAAAAACCGTTTGGGTTTTAGAGATAAACTATGAATACA
>Ga0209184_1000482_pt1 | contig 41929 bp, 29 predicted proteins | sample EN8Hudsemesocosm_2_FD_184627 | JGI IMG/M metagenome (GOLD analysis project Ga0209184, IMG submission 184627) | Methane-oxidizing microbial communities from mesocosms in the Hudson Canyon - EN8C Hudson Canyon (SPAdes) (version 2) | ecosystem: Environmental > Aquatic > Marine > Cold seeps | place... | reverse complement strand
GGCAAACACTTGCTGAACTTTTTAATTTAGAGTCAATGGACTATGGTACAAGCTTTCTGTCTGACTTATATAATAACTAATACAGTAAATTACATAATTTCTACTACACTATAAATCAAAAATAAAAATTTAAATTATTAAAAAATAAAAACATAAACAGTCCTTGGGAGAGAACGAATGAAAATGTTTAAACAAAATGCACTATCACTATGTGTGCAAGCATCACTTTTTGCTAGCATAGCTAGCGCGTCAATGAGTGCTATCGCGGCAGAAGAAGCTGCAACGGATAAAATTGTTGGTATTGAGGTAATAGAAGTAACAGCGCGTAAACGTGTTGAAAATGCACAAGAAGTGCCGATTGCAGTTACGGCTTTACAGGGGGATAATCTTGATGCCTACAGTTCAGCGGCGATGGATATACGTTTTTTAAATGCAAAAATACCTAGTCTGTCAGTCGAATCCTCTTTTGGACGAACCTTTCCTCGTTTTTATATGCGCGGTTTAGGAAACTCTGATTTTGATTTAAATGCTTCTCAACCAGTATCATTAGTAGTTGATAATGTTGTACAAGAAAATCCCATTTTAAAGGGCTTTCCGGTTTTTGATCTCGAAAGGGTTGAAGTACTAGCAGGGCCACAAGGTACTTTATTTGGCAGAAACACTCCAGCTGGCTTAGTGAAAATTGATTCAGCAAAACCTACTCAAGATTTTGATGGCTTCGCATCTTTATCATATGGTAGTAAAAACACTTCAGATCTTAGAGCTGCTGTTGGTGGAGGTTTAACAGATGAACTATCTGCTCGTATTTCGTTTTTACACCAAGATCGCGATAACTATATTGACAATAAGGCGCCAGGTTTTGAACAAAGCGATGTTTTAGGTGGTTATACTGATCAAGCGCTTCGAGTACAATTTTTATATGAAGGTGATGATTTTAATGCTTTATTTAATTATCATATGCGTGACCTTGACGGTAAACCAGTGGCATTCTACGCCAATGGAATTAAGACAGGTAGCAACGAATTAGTTGATAATTTCAACCGTGACACCGTTTATCATGATTCAGCATCTCGTGCGACTCAACAGGTTGAAACTGAAGGCGCTAGTTTAACATTAGAATTTGAGCTAGATGAACATACAGTCACTTCTATAACGGGTTATGAAAGTGCCGAATTATATTCTCGTGCTGATGTAGATGGAGGTTATGGTTGTAATGGTTTTGCTTGTCCACCTGTACCACTTGATAGTGGTCCAGGAGTTATCAATGTTAGCTCTGAAACAGCAGATGGCATTCCAGACCATACTCAAATTACCCAAGAATTAAGGCTAACCAGTAATTTTGATGGCGACTTGAATTATCAGGTGGGTCTGTTCTATTTTAATGAAGATTTAACCATTGAAAGTTTTTCTTATGATGCGTTAGCCGCTTTTGGCGGACCCACTGGACTTGAAAATGGCTATGTTGTGCAAAATCAAGACACTACTGCTTGGGCGGTATTTGGTTCGGTTGATTATGATTTAACAGAGAAAACTTCTGTGACCGTAGGTTTACGTTATTCAGATGACGATAAAGATTATAGTAATGAAAGAACTCAATCTCCTCTAGCTTTTTTGGGTTTTCCTGATTTTGCCGCAGGAGCAGTAAACACCAGTGATAGTCATGTTAGTTGGGATATCAGTGTTTCGCATAAATATACCGATGATATTAATTTATATGCCCGTGTAGCTGACACCTTTAGGGCGCCGAGCATACAAGGACGCTCATTATTTGCCTTTGATGAAGGTATCTCAGTAGCTGAATCAGAAACCATTATTTCTTATGAAGTAGGTATTAAGTCTGACATTTTAGATAATATGGGCCGTATTAATGCGTCGGTGTTTTATTACACCATGAATGACCAGCAGCTTACTTCAGTTGGTGGCGATGGTAGTAATACCGCAACCTTACTTAACGCTGATGAAACTACCGGTTATGGTTTTGAAATTGATTCGCAATTTATTGTTACCGATAATTTATTAGTAACTGCTAATGCCAGTTATAACAACACTGAAATAAGTGACAGCAATAAAACAGTGCCTGTTTGTGCATCATGTACTGTTACTGATCCCGTAAATGGTTTAGGACAAGCAAACTTTGATGGTAATAGCTTACCGCACGCTCCAGAGTGGATTTTCAACTTTACTGCTCGTTATGCAATAGAAGTTGGCGAGGGTGAATTCTACGCTTACACTGATTGGTCGTACCGTGATGAAATCAGTTTCTTCTTATATAATTCGGTAGAGTTTACGGGAGAATCATTGTTAGAAGGCGGTGTTCGAACTGGCTACACTTGGGATGGCGATGATAAAGATTACGAAGTTGCTTTATTTGTAAGAAATATTACCGATGAACAGCAGGCGATTGGTGCAGTTGATTTTACTAATAATACCGCCATCGTTAATGAAGAGCGTTTTTATGGCGCTGAATTTAAAGTTAACTTCTTTTAAATGACAATCTGAAGTATGAATAGGAAGGGCTAATCACATGATTAGCCCTTTTTTATCGATTATATTCTCTTATTATTACTGAATTATCTCGCCAACCAAGTCATAAATAATGACCAAGCAATAAACCACATTACCAAGCCAATAGCACAATCAATAACACCTTTAACTTTAGGTTTACTCAACTGTACTGAAAGTTTTGCGGCACCCAGTGCTAATGCTGAAAACCAAACCATTGAGGCAGAAATTGCACCGATTAAAAAATATATCTTAGCATCACCACTATATTGTCCGCCTACACTGCCAATAACCATCACAGTATCAATATAAGCGTGTGGGTTTAAAAATGTAACAATCAGGCTAGTTAGCACCACAACCTTTACTGATTTTTGTGTTACTACTTTATTATCGTCTGTTTTTACGCCAACAAAGGCTGTTTTGAATGACAAAGCCCCATAACTTAGTAAAAATGCGATTCCACCCCAAGTAAGTAGAGTGAAAAGCAACTCATTACTTGAAAGAATTAAGCTACCTCCTAATACGCCCAGTGAGATTAAAATGGCATCATAGAGTATGAATAATCCCGCAGTCATTAAATGGTGATTTTTGCTAATTCCTTGAGACAATAACATTGAGTTTTGACTTCCTATTGGAATGATCATGCTTAATGCGAGTGTGAAACCTTGAGTTGCTGCCATAATGATCATAATAATTCTCCTTAAAATGGCGGGGAAGCCGAAACTGTTATCGCTTGACAACTGTTAGTTATTGAAAGCAGAGATAGTTTGCACTTGTTGATAAAATAAATATAATTAATAAAACTTAATTATTATAAGTAAAACTTATGTCAGGATTGGATTACAAATTATTGACAGCACTCGCTGCGATTATAGAAACACAAAGCTTTGAATTAGCTGCGAAAAGATTATTCATTTCTCAATCTGCTATTTCTCAACGTATAAAATTACTCGAGGAAAATATTGGCCATCCAATGTTAATTCGCAGCCAACCAATTGAGTTAACAGCAGTAGGAGAACAGTTACTGAGTCATTTTAGAAAAGTTCAGCAATTAGAGAATGAACTTTTACCTGAATTGCTGCCAGATAAGCCGACAAAAGCCATGAAAATATCCATTGCTGTTAATGCTGATAGCATTGCTACTTGGTTTATTAAAGCGGTTACTCCTGTATTAAAAGAGCATTTAGTCGAGCTAAATTTACTTGTTGAACACGAAAAAAGAACCTTAGATAAATTACGATCGGGTGAGGCCATTGGCGCAGTAAGTGTTATAGAAAAACCGTTGAAAGGTTATCGTTCATTTGAGCTAGGAAAAATGCATTATTTCCTAGTGGCATCTAAAAGTTTTCAGCAAAAATATTTTAACAAGGGCGTGACTAAAGCGTCACTAAAAATGGCGCCTGGCATCAGTTATGACCATAAAGATGATATGCATGTGCACTTTATCGCGAAACACTTTGATTTAGCGGCCAGCGAATATTACTGCCATAGTGTGAGGTCTGCAGAAGCTTTTGTTGAATTATCGAAGCAAGGAGTTGCTTACGCTTTATTGCCTGAGTTGCAAATTAAAAACGAGTTAGCAACTGGCGAATTAGTTAAATTATGTCCTGAAAAGCAATTAGTTGAAACACTTTACTGGCACAGTTGGGTATTAGTAAAAGGGATAAATAAGAAGATATCTCAAGAAATTATAAGGGTAGGTCAGGAGCTTTTAGATTGATGTTACTGCACTATATTACGTTGGCGAGGTTTTAATCGCGCTTAAGCTCAAATGATGAGCCTAAGCGATGTTAATAATAAAATAGGGCGTTATAGAATGCTTTCTAGCGTTAATTCCATCATATCTTTAAAGGTATTTTCACGCTCATCTGCGGTAGTTTGCTCACCTGTTTTTATGTGATCGGACACCGTTAATACCGTTAAGGCTTTTTTACCTAATTCAGCGGCAACGCCATATAAACCAGCAGCCTCCATTTCAACAGCTAAAATGCCATGTTTTTCCATTAAGGCAAACATTTCAGGCTGAGGTGTATAGAATAAATCAGCGGTAAAAATATTCCCTACATGCACTGCTTTATTAAGGCGTTGTGCAGTATTTACTACTTTGTGTAAAAGTGAAAAATCAGCAAGTGCAGCAAAATCACATTGATTAAAACGCATACGATTAACGCTTGAGTCTGTACTTGCGCCCATGCCAATAATAACATCACGAATTTTAATATCATCACGTACCGCTCCACACGAGCCGATTCGAATAATATTTTCAACACCAAAATCTTTATATAGTTCAGTGGCATAAATTGAAATTGACGGTACGCCCATGCCTGATCCCATTACTGAAATTGGTTTGCCTTTATAAGTGCCAGTGTAACCGAACATATTACGTACGCTAGTCACGCACTTTGCATCGTCTAGAAAGTTTTCAGCGATAAATTTAGCTCTAAGCGGATCGCCAGGCATCAATACTGTTTCGGCGAAATCGCCTAAGTTTGCGGATATATGAGGTGTGCTCATGAAATGTCCCTTGTTTAACTCTTTAAGCTATTTTATTAGTTAAAGAAATAAGTAAATTAACCAGTAAGTTTTTAGCCTGAAATTTTTAATATATTTACGTATATAAAAAACCGCTATCAAGGGTGTTTTACTGATTTTGTCGTTTTACTCATTGATATTATCAACAAGCTTGTACAAATTAAACTCCTTTATTTATATAGTTAGTAAAATTAGTTTATAAAATTATTTTTCGCCTATTTAAATAACGTTTTTTTATCGTTATCAGATAAAAAGCATACATCAATAGCATTCTTTTGTAATTGGCAAATTTCTTTATCGTTAAGCTTCAAAACCTGCTGTGCTACTTCATATTCATGCTTGATTTCGATACCTTGCACCGCAGGATCGTCCGTATTCAAACAAGCTTTAATACCACAATCAAGAAAAACTTTTAACGGATGTTGACTTATATCAGTCACCGTTCCTGTCTGAAAGTTTGAAGTTAAACATGATTCAATCGCAATGTTATTTTTGACCATATAAGACATTAATTTTTCATCTTCTATTGTAGCGACGCCATGCCCAATGCGTGTTGCACCTAATTCATTAATCGCTTGCCAAACACTTTTTGCACCGCCTGCTTCACCGGCATGTATTGTGACCTGTAGTCCTGCGTTACGAACTTGTTTGAAGTGTTCAACAAATAGCTCACCAGGAAAATTATACTCATCTCCGGCTAAATCAATAGCAACTAGGTCATTTTTGTGAGTGAGCAGAGCATCTAACTCAAGCTGACATTGTTTAACGCCAAAAGTGCGACTTAAAATACCAATAAGATTAATCTTAATATCAAAAGTTTTAGTGCCGATAGTGACACCATCAATTACCGCTGCAACAACCTCGGCTATCGGTAAATTGTAATTCATCGACATATAATAAGGAGAGAAACGCAATTCAGCATAATTTAAGCCGGCATTAAATGCATCTTCTACATTTTCAAAAGCCACACGTTTTACATCATCAAGATTCTTTAGAACAGCAACTCCCCAGTCAAGCTTCTTTAAAAAAGCAAGAAGATCAGATTCACTATCTTGTATCTGCACATGAGGTATAAAATCATCAAAGTGAGTGGCAGGTAAAACGATATTGTTTTTTGTTGCTAATTGCCAAATTGTAGCAGGTCGAATGTTACCGTCTAAATGTCTATGAAGATCAAGTAACGGTAATCTAGTATCAATCATTTTGTATTTCCTTCTTAATTAGAATGATAAGTTTGAATTATAGCGTTTTTTACACCTTTCTTCATTGGAATATACTGGTATTAGACCCCTAACACTGTTAAATTGGCTTCGGGACTGTTTATTTGGATGTCTAGACGTAAACAAAAGACAAATTAACCTACTAACTTTATTAGTAGACGAGAGCAAAGAGAACGAATTATGTATCAAACTGACGATGTGCGCATCAATAAAATCAAAGACTTATTACCTCCTATCGCATTACTTGAACGATTTCCAGCGTCAGAGCAAGCAATTAAATCGGTCGTTTCTGGACGAGCTGCAATTCACAACATATTTAATGATAAAGATGATCGCTTACTGGTAGTAATAGGCCCTTGTTCTATTCATGATCCTGAAGCAGCACTTGAGTATGCTCAACGATTAGTAAAATTACGTGAAAAATATAAAAATAGTTTAGAAATTGTTATGCGAGTTTATTTTGAAAAACCGCGAACAACTGTTGGTTGGAAGGGCTTGATTAACGACCCCTTTATGGATAATAGCTTTAAGCTTAATGAAGGTTTACGTATTGGAAGAAAGCTCTTGCTCGATATCAATGAACTAGGCCTGCCTACGGCGGGGGAATTTTTAGATATGATAACCCCTCAATATATGGCTGACTTCATGTGTTGGGGGGCAATTGGTGCCCGTACCACAGAGTCACAAGTTCACCGTGAATTAGCTTCAGGACTTTCCTGTCCAGTTGGTTTTAAAAATGGTACTGATGGCACAATTAAAATAGCTATTGATGCTATTGGTTCAGCGGCTGCTTCACATCACTTTTTATCAGTAACTAAATTTGGCCATGCAGCAATTGTTGAAACCACAGGCAATAATGATTGTCATATCATTTTACGTGGCGGTAAAAGCACAAATTACGATGCGGAAAGTGTTAAAGAAGTTACTCAGCAGTTAGAAGATTGCAGTTTAAATACTAAGATAATGATTGATTTTAGTCATGCTAATTCTAGTAAGAAATTTGAAAATCAAATGTTAGTATCTACAGATGTTAGTGATCAAATAAGCCAAGGTGATCAAAATATCTTTGGTGTTATGGTTGAAAGTCATTTAGTTGAAGGTAATCAAAAACTTGTTAATGGTAAGGCTGAAGTTTACGGACAAAGTATTACCGATGCATGTATTGGCTGGAATGACACTGAAACTTTATTAGCACAGCTAAGTAATGCTGTATTAAATAGAAGAAGCGTGTAGTCCATACTAGGCTATTAAAAAACTTTAAAGCATGTTACAAAGTCTACTTAAGTTAATTATTTAAGTAGACTTTTTTATGCAAGAAGCCAGTAATGCCATTTTAAAGCAAATTGAATCTGTTGTATTAGGTAAACCGCATGAATGTCGATTAGCTCTCACTTGTATACTTGCACAGGGCCATTTGTTAATAGAAGACTTACCCGGCATGGGTAAAACCACTTTGGCACACACCCTAGCTGAAACCTTAAATCTTAGCTATCAACGCACCCAATTTACCAGTGATTTACTACCTGCAGATATCGTTGGTATTTCCATTTTTAATACAAATAGACAAGCGTTTGAACTTCACAAAGGACCTATTTTTAATCAGGTTGTCTTAGCTGATGAAATTAATCGAGCAAGCCCAAAAACACAAAGTGCTTTACTTGAAGCGATGGAAGAGCAACAAGTTAGTATTGACGGAACTACTTATCAATTGCCAACGCCATTCTTTGTTATTGCGACTCAGAACCCTTTATTTCATGCGGGCACCTATCCTTTACCAGAATCGCAATTAGATCGTTTTATGATGCGTATATCACTGGGATTTCCAGATGTAGATGCTGAAAAAAATATTTTAAACTCTTCTATACTAAAAAAAGGTGATAACCCGTCTGCAATGAAAATAACGAGTGTGGAAAGTTTACTATCCATGCAAGAAACTGTACAACAGGTGCATGCATCTGAAATTATTATTGAATACGTAATAGCACTTTGCCATGTAAGCAGAGGAAAAAGTACTACGGGTAATACAAAGGAGTTAGTAAGTAAAATATCCTGTAATCCGTTATCTCCTCGTGCAGGTAAAGCCATACTTGCTGCGGCGAAAGCTTGGGCATTTATTGATAACCGAGATTATTTATTACCTGATGATGTCAAAGCCGTATTTTATTGGGTATGTGAACATAGATTAGTATTAAATGTGCAAGAGCAACATTCAAATATCACAGTAAGCGAGCAAATACTGCAATTAGTCGATGTATTAAACCCGTTAAATCGTTAGCTTAAAGGAACAACCATTACTAAAAAGATTCACCTTGATCATAATTCGCTCAGAAGCCATGAAACTAGTATCTTGAGGTGGTTTGGATATATAAACTATGAACTTGTTTAGCTCAGTATTCAATTTAGGAAAACAAGCTACGAGAGGCTTTATTAATAAGCGTTTTGAGCGCTGGCTTAGCAGGCGAGTTCCTAGTAGTTTTGAGCATAAATTATCAAGCCGTAATATTTTTATTATGCCAACTAGGTTCGGCTTTGCTTATTTATTTTTTGATGTTTTATTATTTTTGCTTGGTACAAACTATCAAAACAACACCATTTTGCTTCTCAGCTATTTATTAGCGAGTTTATTTATCACCGTAATGCTGCATAGTTTTTATAACTTTTCACAGTTAACTTTTTCGTCATCAGCAAAACAATTCACTTTTGCAGAGCAACAAGCTCATTTTCCAATTAGCATTAAAGCTAACAAAACGCATTTTGATCTTAATTTTTATTTTGTTTCTCAAAGCGCTTTAGGACAAAAAGCTTTATCACAAGCAATAAGAATTGAACAATGTGAAGTTGGCGAATGCCAAGCGGTATTACCATATTTTGCCTTGAAACGCGGTATATATGACTTAGGTAGAGTTAAAGTCTTTAGTGAGTACTCTCTAGGACTTTTCATTACTTGGGCAATGTTAGATTTTTCCCATCAACTTGTGGTGTTTCCTCAGTCGAAAAAACTGAGTAGCAATCACAATTATTTATCTGGGCTTGATGAGTCGAAGGAAAATCAAAACAATAACCTCCTTGCTGCAGCTGGTATTGATGACTTTGCCGAGTTGAAAAGCTATATTGTTGGTGAATCACAAGCAAGGATAGCTTGGAAACAGCTAGCGCGTGGTCAAGGTAAACTGAGTAAACATTATCAAGGTCATCAAGGAGATTTACTTTGGTTAAAAATGAGTGATATGCCAAGTTTAGATAATGAAACAAAGCTTAGCTACTTGTGTTTTTTAATACTAGAATATGGAAAAAGTGAAAGTAATTATGGCTTGGTATTAGATATTGATTTATCTGGTATAACAAATAACTTAAACAAACCCCAGGTTATAAAAATAATGCCAAGCTCTGGCTTTCAACATCAACAAAACTGCTTAATAGCTTTAGCTGAATTTAAACACCGAGAAGTTGGTTGATTTATGACTTCTAAGGCAATGGCAAACTATCAAAGGCATTCAAAGGCGTTTCAATTAACTCACCAAAATACATGGCTGTTATGGTGTTGTCAGTTAGTCAATATAGGAAGTTTATCCGCAGAAATCAGCGCGTGGATGTTGGCTATTTTAGCGCTATGTTTATGTTGGCAAGCACTATTGATTAACGGAAAGGTTAATAATAAATACAAAGCTAGAATCTCACCTATTTTACTTACAGTATTTGCCCTAAGTGGTTGTGTGGCTATTGCTATTACAGCTAGCAGCCTAGGCGTATTAAAAAGCATGGTACATTTACTTACTTTTGCATATATACTTAAAGCGTTTGAAATACGACAAAGGAAAGATTTTTATCAAGTATTATTACTAGGCTTGTTTTTATTAGCATCAGCATTAATCTTTAAACAAAGTTTAGTTTTTTCACTGTTAATTATTTTAGTATTAAGTTTGAATTTAATCGTTTTATTGCAAGTTTTTTCGCCAAAAACAACATTACTTGCATCAGCCAAAACGGTTGCGATATTATTATTACAAAGTTCAATACTTGCTATAGTTTTGTTTGTTTTATTCCCTCGTTTATCACCCTTTTGGCAAGTGCCTAATGCAAAATCAGCACAAACAGGGCTATCAGATGAAGTGAGCCCTGGTGATATAGCAAGCTTAGCGTTATCTAGCGATTTAGCCTTTAGGGTTAATTTTAAGGGTAATGAGATACCCCGTTATTCAAATCTTTATTGGCGTGCGATGACTTTAGAAAATTATGATGGAAGAAAGTGGTCTCGCGCAAAAATTAACGGTAAAGCTTATTCATCAGATAAAGAGTTTGTTCCCATTTCATCAGGAACTGGTATTGCTTATGATGTGATTGTTGAGCCCAGTTTTCAATTTTGGTTATTTGGGTTAACCGTTGCAACGAGTGATGATGCTAGATTGCGCTTAATGAATGATTACACTATTCAAAGCCGTAATGTGTTGACCCAAATAAGTCATTATCAAGTAGAAAGCTACTTGCAAGCACCATTAGATTTAATGATTAGTGATGCGAAAAAGCAACGTAACTTAGCCATTGTTGAAGGTAGTAACCCAAAATTAGAAAAATTAGCATTAGAGTTAATCCAAAACTTTCCCAATCCTGTTGATAGGTCCAAATCGGTATTATCATTATTTCGAAATCAAGAATATTTTTATACTTTAACAGCGCCATTATTAATCAACAATAGTTTAGATCAATTCTTCTTTGATACCAAAGCGGGTTTTTGTGTTCATTATGCTAGCTCATATACTTATTTAATGCGTGCTGCTGGTATTCCTGCTCGTGTTGTTACTGGCTACTTAGGTGGAGAGTATAATAATGCTAGCAGTTCGCAAAACTCAAAGCAGAACGGACATTTAAGTATTTATCAGTATGATGCTCATGCGTGGTCAGAAATTTGGTTAGATGGGGTTGGTTGGCAGAGAATTGATCCAACATCTGCAGTTGATCCTCAACGAGTCGATAGTGGTTGGTCAACAGCTTTATTAACCCAACAGTCATCGCTTAATAATGATTTCTTGGGGTTATATCAATTAAAAAAAATAGCCTGGTTAAATAATATTAGATTGCAACTTGATGCGCTTGATTATCAGTGGACCCGTAGGGTGATAGGTTATTCAAGCAAACAACAATATGACCTTTTGAAACGATGGTTTGGCGATAATATTCAGTGGAAAACAGTCATTACTATTCTTTCAATAATTATTGGCGTGATGTTATTATTCGCCTTCATTAATCGTTGCAATTTTAGTTTGTTAAAACGTAAGAAAATATCACCATGGTTAAGGTTATATCAGAAAGCATTAAACAAACTGGCTAAAAAGGGTTTAATAAAACCGATTGATATGACTCCCGCAAATTTTGCCCAAACAGTGGCACAACAATATCCAGAACTATCTAAAGAGTTGATTGAATTTACTGAAATTTTTGAATCGTTGATGTATCAACAATTAAGTATCCCAGAAAAAGCGCAGTGTATTTTTCAGCTGGAAAATCAATACTATAACCTTGAAAAATCGATCTTTAGTATGTGATTTTTTTACTACAATTATAATTGAAGTAAGTAAAAGTACTAAAAAATATTATTTAAAAATATTTCTTTTTATATTTTAATTGATTAACACTAATACGCATTGTTGTTAGAAAAAATTGATTGTTGAATGGAATTATTAAGTCTATATTTTAATGTAACAGAAAAAGAAAAAGAAAAAGCTAAGAAACTAGTGATTAGAATATAAACGACGGAGTGTCTATTTATGCAATATCAATCAATGGAAAAATCTAAGCAACATACAGCATCTCATGGCAGTATATATTTTGATGAATCTTCAATTATTGAAATTTCCACAATGACGAAAGTTGTGGCTATCTTGAGTTATATAACCTTAATAGGTTGGTTGGCCGCTATTGTATTACATGGAGGCCATAAATCAAATTTCGCTAGTTTTCATTTACGCCAATCGTTAGGTTTAATTGTTACAGGGGCATTATTAGCGTTAATACCGCTCATTGGTTGGTTGTTGAATATCGCAATATGCCTTGCATGGCTTTATGCCCTTTACCATGTAGTGCAAGGTCATAAACAAAAAGTTCCTTTGTTAGGCGACTTTTACCAAGATCACCTTGATTTCATAAAGTAATTATTTATTGCTTATTCATCAATTAATCCTTTACAAATAACCCGCTAGTATTTAATATTCGCCCCGTCTTTTAGCAGGAGCTTTCTTGCGTTAGACTTTTGGTGAGATGGCTGAGTGGTCGAAAGCACCGGTCTTGAAAACCGGCAAGGGTTTGTAGCCCTTCTAGAGTTCAAATCTCTATCTCACCGCCACATTTAAAATATTGTTTGAATGACAATGTTTGTTATTGAAATATAACAAGGCAGGGGTTTGTAGCGCATTACCGACGACATAGGGTTCACATCTCTATGTCATTGCCACATTTAAGAAAAAAACCGCTTTAGGCGGTTTTTTTTTGTATCTTTAAAAATGTTACAATTATGTTAAAAAAAATACTTGTGATATATAATTTTATAATAAGGAGGACATATTAATACTTTGCAAAAACAATTGATTTTCTGTGCTTTTCTTATTATTTCTTCTTCCGCTATACATGCTCAAGAGGTTGCACCTCAATCATCTCAAGATGTGATATTTGAGCCAGCTATTACCGAAGCTGATATTACTTCATATTATCCTGAAAAATACCCAGTAAAACGTTGGGAAAATATTCAGCCTAATAATGAGTTTTACCAATCACCTTATCAAGTTTCATTATTCTCAGCAGACAACGGTGAAGATAGTGACCGTTTATGGTCTCAAACTAAATCTATTTTTGCTTATGGGTTTGGAGTTATTGGTGTTATTGCCTTATTACCAGAAGATATTTCGAATTGGGATAAAGAGCAGGGGATTTTTAACAAATGGTCTGAAAATGTAAAAGAAGGACCGGTATGGGATCGTGATAACGGACCTTTAAACCTTATTGGACATCCATATTTTGGTGGTGTCTATTATCAAGTTGCTCGTAAATCGGGATATCGTCAGTGGGATTCTTTTATGTATTCTGCATTGATGTCAACCTTCTATTGGGAATATGGTATTGAAGCATTTGCAGAGGTCCCTTCTATCCAAGATATCGTTATTACGCCTGTTTTAGGTTGGGTTTATGGTGAATGGGCTTTTACCACTGAAATGGACATTCGTGCTGATAATGATGAGGTTTTTGGTTCATCAATATTAGGTAGTACCGCACTGATATTGCTTGATCCGGTTGACAGTTTAAGTGTTGGTGTTAACAACCTATTTGGTAAAGAAATAATCAAGGCTGGCACAAGTTATGTGAGTGTTAAAGACGTACCTATTGATTTGAATGGGACAAAAGAAAGCCAAATACAGTTTAATATTTCTTTACAACTTGGTGATGGTGGCAATTACAACCCAAGTAAAAAATACCGTTCAACTAAAAAAAGTAAAGACCCAGTTGATACTGGTATTGTTGGAATGTCTTATGGATTTGGAGAGGTATTTCTCGATGAATATTGGCAGTTAGCTGATGATTTAGTTACAGAATACTCATTAGGTTTGTATTTTTCGAAAAAGTTTTCTGCTCGTGTTTCATACTCTAAAACTAAATTAGAACAGTCAGTAGGCAAATCAGGTAAAGAAGTTGCTTATGAAAACTATAGTTTAGATGGGCAATACTACTTTAATAGTCAAGGGAATTTACGTCCCTATATTACTACTGGTTTTGGCGAAATGATGTGGGAAAAAAATAATGAGTTAAAAACCTTTCAAGTGAATTTAGGTACAGGACTCCACTACAAAATAACCAACAACTTTGCTCTTCAACTTGATTGGCGCCATTATTATAGTACCAATACTAAAACGTCTGAAGATACTATCGCAAGCCGCATTGTTTATTTGTTTGGTAAAGGCGAACGTTAATTTCCCACATTTATTTCGCCAGCTGATAATTTTGTAAACAAATATTAATAACGCATATCGTTAATAGCATTTTCCTATAATTTGAATTACGCTTAAATTACCCTCTTTTTATTCTGTGGTTTGGGTGAAATTATGAAGCGTATTATTATTAGTTTACTCCTTTTTTTACCATTGTTATTCTCTTGCCAGAGTACTAGTGATTATAGCGCTAGTACAAAAATACCAGCAGAATCTCTTTACTTAGATCAACTCTTTACGGTACCAGATTCATTTTATATAGAATCTGAGCATGAGATCTTCATGCTTGATGATGAAATGCATTTTATGGTTGAGAATACTTTAAACACGACTAAAGATCCTAAAAAGAAGGCAATGAAACTATTAAGGCATATTTTTTCTCAAGAAAAGATTGCATTAAACTATTCAAGTAATGCCAACCTTACAGCTAGAGATACTTACCATAGCCAAACTGCGAATTGTATGTCTTTAACTATTATGGCCTATGCCTTAGCAAAAGAAGCAAACCTAAATGTAGAGTTTCAACAAGTAGATGTTCCAGAATACTGGGTAAGAAATGGTCAATACAATCTACTAACCGGACATGTAAACTTATTGATTAAACCTACTAAATACCCAGAGAAGAATCTTGTATTCGGTAATGATAATATTCAAATAGATTTTGACCCTTTCGTCGTTAAACAAACATTTCGTAAAAGAGTAATATCAAAAAAAACGGTTTTAGCGATGTTCTACAATAATAAGGGCGGACAAGCTTTAGTTAATGAACAATATAATGTAGCTTACCAATATTTCAAAGCGGCGACTTTAGTTGACAGCACCTTTAGTCCAACATGGGGTAATTTAGCGGTACTTTATCGTTTGACAGACAATCTGAATACGGCAGAAAAAGCGTACAGGTATGCAATTGAAATTAGCCCTAGTAACTTAACCGCGCTGACAAATTTAGCATTACTATTACGTAGCCAACAAAAGAATTTAGAAGCCGATGAAATTGAAAGTAGACTTTTGCTTAAAAGGAAAAAAAATCCATACTATCATGCTGTATTAGCAGATGAAGCGTACTATAAACACGATTATCAGCAAGCATTAATGCATTACAAAAGAGCGATGAGGTTGAACAAAAATATTCATGAGTTTTATTTCGGTATAGCAAAAGTTTATTATCAAATGAATAGATTACCTGAAGCAGAAAGAGCAATGAGAAAGGCTTTATCGTTAAACAAAATAAAGTCTACTGAATATCAATATGTAGCGAAGTTAAATTTTTTAAAGGCAGAAAAAACAAATTAATTATTATCTAGTTCTTATTCTGTTTTTCTTTATCGGGTGTTCATCGCTACCGACGTCACAAGATAAACACACGATACCCAAAACATACTTAGACAAGCAGCAAGTAAAAGAGCTGAGTAATCATTTAAAAGTTTTGTCTGCTGATAACATGGCGGGACGACAGTTTGCTTCTGCGGAAAGTGAAAAAGCGCAAAACTATATTATCTCATCATTAATCAATAATAATGTTCAACCATTTCAAAAAAAATTTCGGCACCCATTCACGTACAAATCTTTTAATTCCCGAAAAGAAGGTGACAATATAATTGGGTATGTAAAAGGCACAATTTTTCCTAACCAATACATTGTCATCAGTGCTCATTATGACCATCTCGGGAAAAAGGGCTCTAAAGTATATAACGGAGCAGATGATAATGCTTCAGGTACTGCCGCAGTTCTGGCTTTTGGTCAAGCAATTACAAAAAAACCCTTGAAGCACAGTGTAATATTATTATTTACAGATGGTGAAGAAGTTAATTTATTGGGTGCTAAAGCATTCATTAGCCAGCAAAAATCATTCTTGCCTCAAATTAAGCTCAATATAAATATTGATATGATTGCAGGTAGTAGTAACACCAGAAGATTGCGTTATATTGATAATCGACTAGAGACTATATTGCCCCAGAATAAACTAGAACATTTAAACTCATTGTCAAAGAATTCAGTGATTAAAATAAAACGAGGTTTTAAAAGAGGGGGATATAGAGGTAATCGTACTACTAATTTGATAAATGCTAGCGATCACGCTTCTTTTAACCGCAAGCATATACCATTTATCTATTTTGGCGTTGGTGAACACAAAAACTACCATACAATCCATGATGAATTTAATAATGTAAACCTTCCTTTTTTCATTCAAGCATGCCAATCAATTTTTCATTATTTAACTTTTTTTGATGAAAATATCCAACTTTTGGAAACAAAAACCTGACTAATTAGACAAAAAATTTTAAAACGAAAATAATCGCGTTATAATAAAGAAAAATTCTGAGTTAAGGTTATTTTCAATGGAAAAGAAATTTATTACAGCACAAGAGTTACTTGAAGACTCTTTTAAGTTAGCGGCAAAAGTATTTGATGATGGTTTTAGACCACAATTTATTGTTGGTATTTGGCGCGGTGGTGCTCCTATTGGGATCGCAGTTCAAGAGTACTTTGATTATAAAAAAGTTGAAACAGATCATATTGCTGTTCGCACATCTTCTTATTACGGTATCAACCAACAAAGTAAAGAAATAACGGTTCATGGCCTACATTACATCATTGAAAATGCAAATGCTGATGATGGATTATTAATCGTAGATGATGTTTTTGATTCTGGAAGAAGCATTAAAGCACTTATTGCAAAACTTGAATCAACAATGAGAAAAAACATGCCAAAAGATGTCCGTGTCGCGTGCCCTTGGTATAAACCTAAAAACAAACAAGTAGACATCACTCCTGATTACACTGTACATGAATCGACAGAATGGCTAGTTTTTCCACATGAATTATCAGGTTTAACTTCAGATGAGATTTTTAAAGGAAAATCAGACTTAACAAATATTAAAGAATTATTTTAGCTACGTCGTTTAATTCTTTACATGATAACTAAAATTACAAATGGAATAGCTTGATGCGTTATATTTTTTCTTGTTTCTTCGCTCTATTAGTTTCTGGCTCAGCTTACTGTGAAACAGCTAAACCTATTGTAGTTTTGTTATCTATTGATGGTTTTTCTTATGAATACCTTAATAAACATAAACCTTCGAATATTCTCGCTTTAGCTAAAGCAGGAATTGTTGCAAAGCTTCATCCTGTCTACCCGAGTAAAACTTTTCCAAATCATTTATCAATTATTACCGGTTCTTACCCAGTAAACCATGGTATTAGCAATAATAATTTTTACAGTCCTAAACTAGGTGAAAAGTATTATAAAGGAGCAGGTAAGAATAACTCATCGTGGTTGACTGCAGATCCTTTTTGGTCAGTTGCACAGCAACAAGGTTTTAAAACAGCAGTATACTTTTGGCCTGAATCGGAAGCTAAAGGAAAAACACCAACATATAATATTCCTTATAATAAAACAGATTCAAACAAAGCTAGGTTTGATCAAATAATAAAATGGCTACAGCTTCCTTCAGAACAACGTCCACAATTTATTGCCAGTTACTTTTCAAGTGTAGATAGTGCAGGGCACTATTATGGTCCCAATTCAATTGAACTAACTAAAGCAGTTGAAGATATTGATTTTTTAATCGGTGAATTTGTAACAAAGCTAAATAAAGAAATAACCCCTAGAGTCAATGTTATTCTAGTGTCAGACCATGGTATGCTGGAAAAAGATAACACAAAAGTTATCAAGCCATCTATGATTTTTGATGATGAAATTGTTAATTTAATTAAGGATAGAGTAATAACTGTTGCTAGAAATGATACACAGATTTATATCTACTTTACTAAGTCAAAATCAAACGAACAAGAACGCTCAATAATAATAGAAAAAATGACATCAAATAAGAATAATAATAATCTTTATCGTTTGTATGCTAAGGGAAAGTTCCCTAAACACTGGCAGTTTGATAAAGATATAGAACTCGTTCCTGATCTAATCCTTGAAGCATTACCTCCTGCTACATTTGTAAAGGAAAATCATGACAGCAAATTATTAAATATAGGAACTCATGGTTATGATGCAACAAATCAAAAGAATTTAATGGGTATATTTATCGCGTTAGGTCCAGGTATCGTAAAAGGAAAAGAAATTAAGACATTTGAAAATATCCACATTTTTCCGTTCATGAGCGAATTACTTGCCATTAAAACACCAGAAGTAATAGATGGTAAACGAGAAGTTTTAACCCAGTACCTTAAAAACAAATTAGATAATAAATAAAAAGGTTAATAGCTTGTCAATTTACACTAGTAATTTCATGCGATAGTGGTAACCTTGCAGGTAATTTAACGACAATAACAAAGCGAAATGAAAAATACTTATATCGCCAGACAAGCTATTCTTAATGAAAGATCAGAAACTATCGGTTACGAATTATTGTTTAGAGATAGTCCCGATAACAAGTTCCCTGATGTAGAACACGATATAGCAAGCTCAAAACTTATTATTCAAAACCATATTCATGGTGATATTCAAACAATAAGTATGGGGAAATTGTCATTTATCAATTTTACTGAAAACTGTTTAATTCATAAATTCCCTTTAATGTTTGATAAAGACGCTATTGTTATTGAACTTGTAGGCCAAGAAAAACCTACCAAAAAGCTCCTGAAAATAATAAAGTTCTATCATGATGAGGGTTACATGATTGCTCTAACCGAGTATGATTTAGCACTGCACTGGGATGTGCTTTTTCCTTATATTGATATTATTAAAGTTGATATTGAAAAAATAAATACCAAACGTTTAATACCTGCAGTTGCTCGCATGAAGCCATTTAATATTGCAATAGCAGCTGAAAAAGTTGAAACAAGAAATCAACAACAAACACTAGCAGAAGTTGGCTTTGACTACTTCCAAGGTTACTTCTATCATCAACCCGAAATTATTGAAGGCCAAGCGCTAGCACCGATAAAAACTCAAATGCTTAACTTGTTAAGTGAAACGTTCAACTACCCATTAAATTATGAAACTGTAGCAGAAATAATTAGCCACGATGTCAATTTAACTGTCGGTTTATTGAAAATGGTTAACAATGTTGCTACGGGGACGCGCATTGAAATAACTTCATTAAAGCAAGCCGCAGCGTATTTAGGTGAAGATAAATTAAGACAGTTTGTATCAATATTAGCTTTATCAAACTTAACATCGGAAACTACCGATGAAGTATGTAAACAAGCACTGATCACTGGCAAAATGATGCTTGCATTAAGTGACAATGCAGCCTTTAAATCCGTTAATGACTTTGCTTTTATTACCGGTTTACTTAGTGCGATTGAAGTTATGTTATCTATGCCAATGGCTGAAATTATGAAAACCATGCCTTTAGCAAAGCCTATAGAAACAGCTTTAGTAAAACATGACGGCTTATTAGGTCATTTACTGGATTTGACAACTAGTTTTATATTGGGTCGCGAACAGTTAAAAACAGACGAAAGTTTAACTAATAGTTTGAATCAATATTCTTTAGATAAAAAACTCGTTCAAGATGAATTTTTAAAAGCCAGTCAATGGTGTAAAGCACTTAATATAGAAGCTGCATAGCCTTGCAGCCCCATACTAGAATTAACTATCCGGTTTTATCTTTTGGGTAGTTTTCGGTGTTACTTTATTAACACTTATCTGAGTAAATGCCTGCTTGTTCTAATTGCTCTCTAAGCGTCTCTAATTGGCTTTTATAGTTCTTCCATAAGTCAATTGAGGAATTATAAATTTTACCACGTATTTGAGCTGAACTCGCTGTGCTACTTGCTTGTTTATTGTTCTCTAGATTTACATAATCTACTTGCCATTTGAGTTCCAAAAAGTTAAAAACTTTCCTACCTATCTCTTCCGTTGAATTTACTAATTGTTCATAACTTACTTCGAGAAAATTCTGGGGGTTGGCTTGTTTCCAATGTTTCATTAAATTGCTATAGGCAATATAGTATTTCGCTAAATTATTTAAATCATAAGAGAAAGGATAAGCCTGATTGAAGTTTGTTTTATATATTGCGTAGCAGGTTGCCATTGGATTTCGTGTTAAATGAATTATTTTCGCTTTAGGTAATGCTTTTTGTATTAAGCCAACGTAAAGAAAGTTAAGGGGCATTTTATCAATGAAACGAGCACTATTCCCCGTTAAAAGCTTAGTACTGTTAATATATTGTTGTCCTAAATTTTCAAAGTTTAATTCAGCAGAGCGTTTTATTAAATCAAGCTTGCTTGTGATTTTTTCCTCTGTATTTTCAGTAAGCTGACGGGTTAAATTCGCAGGGAAATGATTTAATTCGCCAGCAGAAAACACATCACAATGTTGACCAATAATACGCTCCAATAATGTCGTCCCTGTTCGCGGTAAACCAACAATAAAGATCGGTTCGTCATTAGAACATCCAGATGTTTGTTTTATCGTTAAATCAATACTATAAGTATCGATAATGCATTGCATTGCCTTTATATCATGTTCAACATCATATTTAGTGAGAGAGTTTCGAAAGTTGTTTGCCTTTTTTAAACTGCTATATGAGTCACTATAGTGATGACAATCTTCTTGTTCTTTAGCTTTAGCAAAGTTTAACTTTATTTGAGCTTGCGTATCTATTGTATTGCTTTTAAGAAGTAGGGTTAGCTGCTTAATGTTGTTACAATCTTTGGTTGCTTTTTTTACTTCTGAGCGCGCAAGGTAAGCATCCCAATCTCGCGAATTTAATGCTATTACTTTGTTAAAATCAATATGAGCTTGTTCTAACTCACCAAAATTACGTAAACTGGTAGCTAAATTAAATCGATATTGACTGTTGTTTGGCTCTATTTCTATCGCTTTTTCAAAACAATGATGTGCCGATTTAATCACATTAAGTTGATGGAAATTAAAACCTAAACTTAGCCAGTCTTTCCCCATTAACACAGGTTTTTTATCAAATAAAGCATTCGCGATGATTAATGCTTGGCTAGGATCACCATTGAGTAGCAAACACTGTATTTTTAATATTTGAATCTGTGGTTGGGAATTATCTAAAATTTGCGCTTTATTGATACTAACCAAGGCTTGCGCTGTCATATTGCAGCGCAAAAATAGGTCGCTTAATATGTACCAAGCTTGTAAATTAGTGGGGTTGTGTTGGGCAAATTGCTGACATTGCTCTAAGGCCTGTTTTATTTTGCCTTGTGTCATAAGTTGTTTAATTTGATGTAACGTTACTGGTGACTTGATAACTAAACTCCCTAACTATTAACTTTTAAATCAAGACTAACATGGAAATAGATGCTAATAGTAATACATGTACCGCGTTATATCGTTTATCCTGAACATAAAAAGAGGGGAGCCATTGCTCCCCTTTTTTATTTATACATTTTTCATTAATTAGAAAAAGCTATATTTTACATTAAGCCCAACCGTCAATGGCCGAGATATTAACTCATTACGTCTAATATCAGCCGCGCCTTCACCAGGGTTTAGTGGTGGTGTATTAATAATGCCTTCTTCATTAAACATGTTATTTACATACAATCTAAATGACCAATTTTCAATTTCTGCCGCAATATAGCTGTTCCATATTGAGTAACCATCAGTCATTGTACTTAATGCAGGGTTAAGTTGTGAGCGGGCGTCGCTTCTATAGCTACCATTAACACCATAAATAACATACCAATCGCCAAGCTCTTGAGTATAGTTCACGTCAAGTGAAGCGGTATGCTCAGATACACCCGGTAGACGTTGTCCTTTTACTTCGTCCGGATCAATGCCTGCTTCATTTAACTTTTCTACTGAAGGGTCGGTTAATATAGCGTCTACATAGCTATAGCCAATAGTAATGTCTAAGCCATTATCTAACATGGTGTTAACTTCCACTTCAAGCCCTTGGCTTTGGGCTGTACCGGCATTCACCACAGCTGCCAGCGCATAAGGAGTAACTAACGTATCTAGTTGAATATCATTCCATTCAATATCAAATATAGCAACGCTGTAACGGAACTGTTCTAATTGTCCTTTGATACCGAATTCCATATTGATAACTTCATCAGGAGCGTAGGTGTATAGGTTAGTGTTAGTAAAAATTTCTTCACCATCAGGGAAGTCAGGGTTACTAAAGTCTAAAACACTTTCCGGTAAAGCATTAGCGCCACCACGTCTGAAGCCTTCAGAGCGAGTAAAATAAAGCATTGCTTCATCATTAATTTGGTATGACGTGTTGAATTTAAATAAGGTATCGTCAGCATCTATAGATTTACTAACTCGAGAAACCGTATCAACGAAGAAAGCGCCATTTGCTTGTTCATTTTTAAACGTTTGATCAAAGCTTCTAACACCACCAGTAATTTGCCATTGTTCCGTAACTTGCCACGATAATTCACCAAAGATAGCTGTATCTTTAAAATTAGCATTAGATTGACTTAAAAAGTTTTGGTCTTTTTGTGGATCTAATCCCATAGGGTCGCTAACACCGAAGATGCCTAAACCACAATCATCACGGTCAGCTTCAAAACAGGCATTTGACCAATCAGTGTAACCAGGATAAAAATCGGCCGATGAAACCTCTGTATCTTGATCCATGTAGAATGCACCAACAACCCAACTTAACGCGCTATCATTTTGAGATACTAAACGCATTTCAATTATGTCAGCTTCATCATTGGTCGCTGATGTATTGTAAATAAATGGACGAGGCATAACACCATAACTATATGAATAGAAGCCAAATGCTTCATAGCTGCCAGTCGTATCAGTTTTAAATTCTTGCTCTGATGTGTAAGTGGAAATAGAAGTCGTTAACGTTGCAAAACCTAGATTAACTTCAACATCCAAAGAAACTAAATCGGTTTCACCTGTGTAGGGTTCATCTGCCAATGAAGCTGTGTCATAGTCCCCTAAATCTTGATAATCTACAGCTCTTGCAGGATTTCCTCCTGAATTATCTTTTTGATAGTTATAAGCTAAGGTTGCTTTAAAATCATCATTAGGTTGCCACAAGGTGGCGATACGACCATAGGTAGAATCTTCATCATTAACGCCTTCTTTACTTTCAAAAGCAGCGGGGCTATCAAGATAATCATTGGTATCTGCAGCAAGTGGTACTCCTTCATTATCAAATTGATACTTATACGGTTGATCTATCCAACCTGCTGAATCTGAACGTCCAATATTTGCGCGTACTGCTAACGAGTCAGATAAAGCTAGATTGACAACGGCATTAAGCTCAGAATTAAAGCCGTCACCATTTTTTGTTTGTGACAAATCAGTTGATACTTCGAACTCTGTACCATCTACACTCGGCATATTAGGAATGAATCGTAATGTGCCACCTAAAGAGCCTGAACCATATAATGTTCCTTGCGGACCACGTAATACTTCAACACGGTCAAGATCATAAAAGCGAATGTTAGCAAAAAGCGGTGTTTCACCTACATATGTTGAAACGCCAGGAGCAGTATATAATGGGCTTGAAATACGACCATCTTCTGTGCTTAAGCCACGCATGGCGATACTGGTAGAAAATGCACCTGATCGAGCTCCCCTGTCAGTATATGAAATGCCCGGCAATCGTTTGGTTAAATCACCAAGGCTTGTAATACCTGCTTGTTTTAGTGCATCACCACCAATAGCTGAAATGTTATAAGGTACAGTTGAAATACTTTGAGAGCGTCTTGTCGCTGTTACAGAGATTATCTCCATCTCTTTCTTTTCTTTTACTGCTGAATCTTCTTCTGCCGCGTAAGCAAAGGGATTACAGGCGAGCGCTATTGAGCTTGCCAATAAAGTTGCTTTAAAATTCCTAGGAGCTTTTTTCATGTTTCTCACCTTATATAAATTATTTTATAGTGTTTTGTTATCTTTCAAAACTTGTTATTGAAAATGCTTGTAAAACTTATTGATTACGACAGTACATTTATTAACAAAATTGATAAAACAAAGATTTTTAATTAAATAGGTGAAAAAATATAATAGTTGTGTGATTTAGCTTTAAATACAACAGGATATAGGTGACTAATTACTTGGTTATGTTGAATTAAGCTAGTAAATAGTCGCTAAACAGGTATTGAATTTTGGTGTTTTAGGGTTGAGTATTAGTTGATAAGCGGTAGATAAAACTGAGTGTTTACACAAGAGGAGTAATCATAAATAAATTGAGTTAGGAATGAAATAGAAAGGCAAGCACTAGGAGATATTTCTGTTGAGTACTTGCCGAAATTGTTATTTTTAACTAAGCAACTTCCTAAAAGTTATAAGAAAACTTAACCCCATAAGTTCTTGGCGTGCCAGGAGTCTTGATCATTGCTCCAGCAAAAGAAAGATCATTAATATAGGTATAGTATTCCTCATCAGCAAGGTTTTTAACCCAAACTGTTAACTGCCAGTTTTCATCTGTTGGTGATAAAACGACGCTAGTATTTAATAAGGTATAACCCTCAATTTTATAAAGATCTAAGCTTTCTGGTTTTGCGTAATAATCTGAACGTGTTACACCGTCAAATTGTAAAAAGGTAAAGTAATCATCATTGATTTCAGCTTCATAACGAACAGAGAAATTAGCACTAACCTTAGGTGCATTTGGTAATTCGCTACCGTCAATTTGTGCTTGAACAGGTGTTACTTTTTCTTGCTCTGTATCTAATAAAGTACCGCCGAAACGTATTTCTAAGTTATCAGTAGGCAACCAGGTAATATCGGTTTCGATGCCATAAATATCTGCATTTGATACGTTGGCATTGATGAATAAATCAGCAAATTCATCTTGCCCATCTAAGGTAATCGCTAGAATGATGTCGCGGTAGTCATAGTAGAATGCTGAAGTATTCCAACGTAAGGTATCAGAGATATCTGCTTTAATACCTAACTCATAAGCGGTAAGCGTTTCTTCATCATATGGGTTTTCTAGCGCTATTTGCGTAGTAACATCACCGATAAATCCACCGCTTTTAAAGCCATTTGATGCGCTTGCATACAGGAAAGTATTATCATCTAAGCTATAGTTAACACCTAAACGCCATGACCATTTATCAAAAGTTAGTTCTCTATCTAAATATGCTTCGTTGTAACGCGCCGGGTCATCAAAGGCAAGAACAGTATCACCATCTAATGAAGCTTGGAAATCACCGTTACTGTCAGGGCCTACACCTGGTATAGCCGTTAATGTACCGCCTTTAAAGCTTCTTGTTTCATGGGTATAACGTAAACCCGCTACAATCGATAATTTATCATCAATATGGTACTCATTATGAGTGAAAATAGCGGCAGATTCGCCATCTAATTGGTAAGCATGATTAGGGCGGTAGCCACCAAAAGCATCAGTGTAATCGGACTCAGTTAACGGCGTGAATAATTCATCACTTGAAACATATACACCAACAGTCCAATCAAATTTTTGCGGAGTTAGCGAGGCTAAACGTAATTCTTCACTGGCTTGTTTGAATTGAGTATCGTAACCCACATCAACAGCACGCACTGTAAAACCATCGGCATCTTCTTGAGAGACACGGTCAGCTTCAGTGTAGTTAGTTATTGATGATAAGATCAAGTCATTAAATTCATAATTCATTGATAACGTTGTACCAAATACATCAATTTCATCGCGGTTGATTACACCACTTTGTAGCGTGAATGGGTCATCATCAAGCGCTTGTACTGTGCCGTTTGCACCAGCAACAGTATGACAGTTTTGCTGAGCAGCGAAACTGTAGTCAGCATTTGCAACCATGGTACAGTTATCACCTGCAGTAGCAAAACCTTGATATTGATTACCGTCAGAATCATCCGAACCACCAAATATGATTAACTTTGCATCAAAGTCGTCATTTGGTTCCCATAAAAGTTGAAATCTTGCTGCTGTTTTACTTTTTTTGCCAACTGCGCCATGAACCGGGTGAGTATATGGGCCATCTTTTTGTTCAATTCTATATAAAGAAAGGCGTGCAGATAAAGTATCAGTTAAACCACCACTGATGTAACCTTCAGTTTCAAAAGATTCATAGTTCGCTAAGTTAACGGTAAAGCCCGCTTCAAAATCTTGTGTTGGTGCGTTAGTGTAAAAGTTAACAGCACCACCCGTTGCATTTCTACCGTATAAAGTGCCTTGTGGCCCTTTTAATACTTCAACATGCTCAATATCAAATAAGGCAAAGTTAAGCATGGTTGACGATCCTAAATAAACATCATCAACGTGAATAGCTACCGGTGAGCTTTGTACTGCGGTGAAATCATTTAAGCCAACTCCACGGATAGAAAAGTTTGGTATAGCACTTGTTGATGCATAGGAAACAACTAACCCTGGTGTTTGAAATTGTATGTCTGACGCGCTATCTAGTCCGTATTTTTGAATATCTTCACTGGTCATGTTAGTAACGGCAATAGGCACTGATTGTAAGTTTTGCACCCGTTTTTGTGCGGTGACAGATATTACTTCAATTTTTCTTTCTTCACTGGTTTGTGGGTTGCTTTGTACATCTGCACTAGCTGATGTGCAACAAGCTACAGATATCGCTATAGCGAGCACCCCAAATTTAAATTTGTTCTTTGTATAAGCCATGTAATTGTTTTCCCTTCTGATGTGATTTTATTATTTTTGTACAATTTGGTTTAAGTCTGCTTTGTTTTATGAGCTAAAACTTGAACCTCAATAGCGCTTCAATTCATTGACGCTAAAATAAGCTACTTTCTTTTTTTTAAAACTTAAAACAAAAAAAATTGATTAAAATGATTAAAAAATATAATGGAATAACGTTGAAGGGTTTAAATAAAGCAGGTAACTATTAAAAATTTTAATGGTTTTCGATAAATACTTTCAATTGTAACGCAAACTAAACAAGGGTAATTTTACTGTCATCACTCTAAATTTGAGTAATGGCTTACTAGAGTACATCGACAATCGTACTGCTAGATGAATTAACAGTTATAGCTCAATCACTAATTAAAAGTAAAAACTACCATGGAATCTTTCGGAATATTAAGTTTAGTACCTGCTGTTATAGTACTAATTTTGGCCATCGTTACTAGGCGACCACTCGAGTCACTTATCGCTGGGAGTATCGTAGGGCTGGTAATGATTGACCCGAGTAATTTTATTTTTAGTTTTACAGAATTAGCGCAAAAAAATATTACTGATCCAACGATAGGTTGGATTTTTATTGTCTGTGGATTAATGGGTAGTTTAATCGTTTTATTACTAAGAACCGGTGCAGCACTTGCTTTTAGTATTTCTATTTCGAAGAAAGCAAAGAACCGTAAAATGGCATTATTAAGCACTTGGGTTCTAGGTTTAGTTATTTTTATTGATGATTACTTAAATGCTTTAGCAGTTGGCACAACCATGCGAAGAGTCACTGATAAATATAAAGTATCACGAGAAATGCTTTCTTATGTTGTAGATTCAACGGCTGCACCCATTTGTATTTTATTACCTATCTCCACATGGGCAGTATTTTTTGTTGCCTTGCTTGAATCTAATGAGGTTGTAGGTAAAGGGCAGGGTATGGCTTTGTACATAGAATCTATCCCCTACATGTTTTACGCATGGGTAGCGGTAATCATTGTACCGCTTGTTGCTGCGGGTTTGTTCCCTATTATTGGACCAATGAAAAAAGCCGAAAAACTAGCAGAACAGGGGAAGAGTCATTATTTGCTCATTGATGCTGCTGAAGTAGCGCCTGAAGTAATTGGCGCAGCTGACAAAGTCAATATTTGGAGCTTTCTCATTCCAATGTTAAGTCTCATTGGTATATCTTGGTATAACGATATTAATGTTCTCGTTGGTGTGGTTTGCTCAGTCGTTATTACTGTGGCACTTTTTGGGCTACAGGGAGTAATGAAATGGGGAGAATTATTTGATGCTGTTATTGATGGTATTCGTTTGATGATACCCGCACTATCCATTATTTTAGCGAGTTTTATGTTAAAAGACGTTGGCGCACAAATGGGCTTGTCACAATACGTAATTGACACAGTAAAACCCTTAATGACAGCAGATTTATTACCCGTAATAACATTTATCGCTATTGCAATTGTTGCTTTTACCACCGCAGCATTTTGGGGTGTTTTGGCGCTTTCAGTCCCTATTATTTTACCGCTAGCACAACAAATGGGTACACCACTGCCAATAGTTATTGGTGCTATGATGTCAGCCGCCGCTTTTGGTAGTCATGCTTGCTTTTATAGTGATTCGACAGTGTTAGCCGCTCAGGCAAGTGAAGTAGGCGTTATGGAACATGCACTATCTCAATTACCTTATGTGTTAATTAGTGCATCTATCGCCGCTATAATATGGTTATTTATCGCATTCACATAATTAAAGTATAAATAAATTAGTTAAGGGGTTTTATGAGTATTGAAATTAGAAAAGCAAAGTTAACCGATCGGAGTGCTTGGCAAAAACTATGGCATCAGTACCTTATTTTCTATAAATCGGAAGATTTTCAAGATGAATTGACCGAACTACTTTGGCAAAGAATACATACATTGGAAAATCCGATAAATTGCTTAATTGCTTACCATGCCGAAAGTGGTGAAATGATTGGTTTTACTCATTATTTTCCACACGAAGATACTTGGCAAAAATATCCAGTTTGTTATTTAGAAGACTTATTTGTATTGCCACAAACGCGTGGTAGTGGGGTAGGAGAGCTATTAATAAAGTCTGTCGTTAAAGAAGCTAAAAAAAATGGCTGGCAAGATGTTTATTGGCAAACTCAGCATGATAATAGCGTAGCAAGAGGCTTATACAATAAACTAACGGGTGGAACAGATGGTTACGTTACCTACCGGTTACCTACAATGGGTAAACTATAGTTATTAGGTTACTTGTTTAACAGTCACTTGAGTAAACTTTTTATTTATACATAATTCATTAGAAATTAAATAAGCGTATCAAGTTTTATCAGCAGTAGTTGTTGTTATAAAATTATTGTATTAAAAGTAAAGCGCAAAACAAAGAGGATTAGCTTTATGGGATCAAAAATTTCGATGCGCATGCTTTGGATGGGGCTATTAGGATCAATCACAGTATTACCTGTACTTATTTTACCTAATTTGGTCGGGAGTGTTGTTGATGAGTTAGGCTTTACAGAAACACAAGCCAGTACCGCGGCATCTTTAAATTTTATTGCTGGTGCGTTAATAGCGCTTGTTATGGCATTTAAGGTTCGCAGTTTAAATTTACAAAGGGTTGCTGTTGTAAGTTTGGTTTTAGCCGCTATTAGTGACTTACTCTCAGGGTATACTGGAGACAATATATACTTATTTATGGCGATGAGAACCTTAGCTGGCCTTGGCCAGGGGGCCGCTTATACCGCAGTAATGAGTTCAATTGCACGTACTCACGATCCAGACCGTGGCTATGGCATGTTAATGACAATGCAATTTGGTATTAGTGCACTAGGCCTTTACTTAATCCCAATAATTTTACCAATGTCTGGGATTCAAGGTATGTTTATTGGCTTAACTGCAATGGATCTTATTGGGGCTTATATGGCATTAAAACTAGTCCCTAGTGAGCATAGTTATGATAAAAATGTGCATGATGAAGGCGATTTAAGCCAAGTCGAATGGAAAGTGATCTTTAGTGGCGCATCGATTATGGTTATTTTGGGCTTATGTTTTTTAGAAACAGCCATGACAGCACAGTTTTCTTTTACTGAGCGTGTTGCTACTCAGCGGCTTGAAATGGATCCCACCGAAGTTGGCGGCATATTAGCAATTGCCTCATTACTTGGCGTGCCAGGTGGGTTTGGTTGTGTGTTATTGGGCACCCGATTTGGTCGTTCTATTCCACTATTTTTCGGCCTTGCTGCTTCTATTATTGGTGTTATATTAATGGCACTGGCGCAGGGGCCTGTTATGTATGCCGTGTCAGCGTACATTCTTGGTTTCACTTGGGCATTTACTTTACCTTATTATCAAGCAGCTCAAGCTGCATTATGCCCACACGGAAGTGTTGTTGCCGCGGGTTCTTTTTCTGGAACGATGGGAAATGCTGCAGGCCCCGGCCTTGCCGGAATGGCGGTTTTATTCGGCGGCTATAACGCCGTCCTGATAATGGCAAGTGCCATGTTGCTTATTAGTATTTTTTGTATACCCAATCTGGTATTTAAAATCAATAAATTTGAAGCTAATCCCAATCCTGTTGGATAACTTGCTCTACTTAAGGTGTTAAATTAACTGTATAAAACACTATTTCAACCTTTTATTAAAGGCGCTTTTATAGCGCCTTTTTTTCGTATCTAAAATAGTTGTAACTCATTAATTTTACTAATGAAAACAGTGATATTTTTTCAATTGTTTTGTTATGCATGTCAATGATAGTTTGTTTGTTGTGCAATAAATAAACGCACACATTGATGTGAAAAATTCAGGGACAGAAAACTAAAACTAAAACTAAAAAAGGTCAATTTATGAAACAGGCAAAAAAAATAATAAATTTAGCGTCATTTCTATTGGTTAGTATCACCAGTCTATCCAGTACCAATTTACTTGCTGCAACAGTAAAAGCAGACATGGTTATTCATAATGCTAAAGCTTATACCGTCGACGGTAACGGCACTGTAGCTCAAGCAATCGCCGTAAAGGGCAATAAAATTATTTATGTGGGCAGCGATGTTGGCGTCGACAAGCATATTGGTCGTCGTACCAAACTTATTAATGCTAAAAAACGTTTAGTTTTACCCGGTCTGCATGACGTACATACCCATCCACTTGAAGCAGGAGGACAAGAACTTTCATGTTTATTAACACCGACCAATACCCTTACACAGCATGTTAACACCATTAGTGCTTGTAACGCGGGCAGCACTGGTTGGATATTAGGGTGGGGATATAATGTTCATACCTTGGTTGATGCGAGCAATGATCCTGTTAGTTATTTAGATCAAGTATCTAACACAACGCCAATCGCGATCATGTCAGAAACGTCTCATTCTATGTGGGTAAACACTGCAGCCCTCAATGCTCTTGGCATTAATGCCAATACCGCTAACCCTGCGGGTGGCGTAATTGTAAAGAATGCCGCTGGACAACCTAGTGGTTTAATGTTCGATACTGCTGGTGATATGGTCTTGCATCAAGTACTTGCTAACCCAAGTACAGCCGATAAAAACAGTACTTATCAAGGCCTTTTGTGGGCACTTAACCAGTTTAAGGAAAACGGGGTGACTTCTTTAGGTAATGCGCGACTGTATTGGAAACGTGAGTACCTAGATGCTTGGGAAAAAGCTGATTATAACTACAAATTAACGGCGCGTGCGGTAATGGCATTATGGCTTTACCCTGAAGATGTAAATGACAATGCTCAAATATCAACACTAAATTCAATGTACAGTAATGATCCAAACTCATTTTTGCGTGTTAGCCAAATCAAAATGTACAGTGACGGTTTACCTAAGAATACTACCGCAGCTTTAATTGACCCATACCTACACGATGCAGGTATTGATATTGATAGTAATAATGGCTTGAACTATGTAAACGAAAATAGAATGGCTCACTTTATTACTGAGCTTGAAAAAACCGGTTTTGATATGTTGATTCACACTATTGGCGATAGAGGTGTACGAGAGTCACTTAATGCCATTGAAACAGCACAACAAATTAATGGTGATATTGGTCGAATTCGTCGTCATCGTCTAACGCATGTTGAGTATGTTAATACCAATGATATCAACCGTTTCAATGAATTAGATGTTATCGCAGATTTTCAAGTGGCAGGTGACTGGACGTTACCAGGTAATGAAGACCCATTAGAATTGTCTTTGCTTGGTAATGCACGCTCAAGTGATCATATCCCCGTACGTGATATATACAATACGGGTGCAACAATTACTTTAAGTAGTGATTGGGATGTTAGTACTAACAACCCATTTGTCGGTATGATGAATGCTTTACAACGTGATCATCAAAGTTTACCAAACATTGAATCAGCAATTGAAGCTTATACCATTAATGGTGCATTCACATTAGGGCATGAAAACCGAGTTGGTTCGATAGAAGTAGGTAAATTAGCAGATTTCGCCATTGTGAACCAAGATATTCTCACTATCCCTACGGATCAAATTGGTAGTACAAAAAATTTAATGACTATTCTTGATGGTGAAGTTATCTATAAAAACACTAGAAAGTGGTAATGTTATTACAATCTGTATTTTAGCCATAAAAAAACCTGAGAAAATCAGGTTTTTTTATGGCTAAATTTAAAGCTAGTTAAACGGGTATTACTTTAGGTTGTTGTTGAGTAATGCAATGAATACCACCGCCACCGATAGCGATATTGTTAATTGATAACTGTACAATTTTTCGATCTGGGAATAAACCTTGATAAACAGCACGAGCACGTTCGTCTGCAGGAACGCCATATTTTGGCATGATCACCCCCCCATTCACTATTAATGAATTTAAGTATGACGTACAAAACTTATCGCCTATCATTTCACAGCCATTGGCGTCTTCAATGTATACAATATCGATAGGGCGCCCTTTAGCATCTGTTTGACCACTGAGTGCTTTGATATTTTCTTGCATAATATCGTACCAAGGATGCTCAATGTCGTAAGTTATTTCAGCTAGCACTACGCCTGGTCGAATATATTGGGCCAAGCCATCAATATGGCCGTTAGTTTCATCTTCATCAGCATTACCAGGCAACCAAATGACTTTACTGGCCCCTAGAGTACGTAGCAATTCTTTTTCTACTTCGCCTTTTGTCCATCCAGGGTTTCGGTTTGGATTTAAAAAACAAGTTTCTGAGGTGATAACTGTACCCTCGCCATCAACAAGAACACCACCACCTTCGGCAATTAAATCTGACACAAATGCTGCAGCACCGGCACTGGCCAAAATTTTCTCGCCAATAGCATTATCATTTTCAAAGGTCGGGTAGGTTTCCCCCCAAGCATTAAAAGTCCATGCAGAGCCTGCTAATTGCCCTTGATCATTGACTAAGAAATTTGGACCTGCATCACGAGCCCAAGAATCATCAATAGGTGCTACTAATAATTCAATATCACTGCCTAACATATTGCGCGCGATGCTTTCATCTTCCGGACTAACGACCATAGTTAAGGGTTCAAATTCACGGATAGCTTGTGCTACCTTTACATAATCGCGCCTTGTTGCTGCTAAATCTGGCCAAACAATTGTTCTACACGGCCACATCATCCAAGTACGTTCATGAGGCTCCCATTCTGCTGGCATACGAAAGCCATAATCAGCAGGTGATTTATTAATTGTATCTATTGTCATTATTCACTCCAGATCATCGTCATTTATTGTAAAACTATTCTTTTAGACAGTGTTTGTTTTGTTGATTTTATTTTGCCTAACTCAACTCTGATGCGCAATACAGCTAATGCCGCTAAATATTCACTACTTTGATTAGTAATTTTAATGAAAGGTTTTTTAGGTAAAAATATGAGCTGAAATTGTTTCAGCTCATTTTGATGACATAAAACTTATAAGTTGGACTTATATCTAACTACTAGCCTTTTTCTTTACGCCATTTTCTTTTTAACTTATGCAAGATATACCAAACACTCGTTATAACCAGTGGAACACTTAGAGCAATTACTTGCTCCTTAGAAATCACCTCAAGCCATTTGGTTGGTAATACCAACATATAGCTGATCATTTGAATAACATAATAACTAATGGCAATCATTGAGACACTTTCAACTAATTGATGTAAGCGTAGTTGAATATGACTACGGCGGTTTAAGGCTTTAAGTAAGTCTTGATTTTGCTCTTCTAAGCCTAAGCTAATTTTAGTGCGTAACAAGTCACTAGACTTTTCAATTCTATTAGACAAATTTTGCATACGTGTTTTCACGCTTGAACCTGTGCGTATTGCAGGCGTTAAGCGTCGACTAAGAAAATCACTGAGCATAGTTACCCCTGAGATTTCTTGCTCTTTTAATTCATCTAAACGATTATTTACAAGATCTAAATAGGCATTAGAAGCATCAAAACGGTATTGGCTATCGGCAATTAAACTTTCTAATTGTGCTGATAACTCAGACAACATATTTAATAGCCGTTTTTGGCTTTTATTACTTTCCTTAATATTATTTAAATCAATTGTGATATTTGCTAGTTTTTTTTCCATAGCTGCAATCGTAGGTAACAATTTTTTTGCGAGCGGAAATGAAAGCAATGACATCATGCGATAACTGGATATTTCGAGTAAACATCGTAATGTACGACCGGTTTGGCTACCGTTAAGCTCATGATTTATAATTAGTATACGGTCGAAGTGGTCACTTGCAGGTTTAAACGATGTCCATACTTGAGCATTATTTTCAGCAATAAAGCTGGCGGCCATGGCATGTCCGGCAAAAAGTTGTTGTAAATGTGAGAAACTAGGTTTCTTATTTTGCATATCTAAATGAGTAGCAGCAATAAGAAGCCCAGGGATATTCGTGCACCATATACTGGGTAAAACTGACCAAGCAGAGCAATGAAAAGGAGTTTCGTTTATATTTAAGCGAATGAAGGTATAGGTAGAAAACTCAGTATGATACTCCCAACGTATATCTAATTCGCCTAAATCCTGATAGTAACAGGCAGTATCATTACTGGGCTCACTAACATTATATATTTTGGCTAAAGCTTGTAGGTGTTCTATTTGCTCAGCTTTAGTTGATTTGTTATGAGATATCGTCACTTGTGACAGAGTTACCGAACCTTGAATACTTGGAAAACGGCGACTATGAAACTCAGTTACTAAGGCATCAAAGAGTAAATGCTTTTCAGGTAGCATAGAAATATTTTGTGCAAGCATAATAATTCTCAAAAAGTTATCATCAAAAAATTAAAAAAAAGAGTTTGCCAATAAATAATTTAGCAAACCCTTAAAGGAAACATTAACGCTAACCAACTCTAGTTAAACGAACGTATTTAGAATATCTTATGAACTATACTTGAGCTGTTTTTGTTCACAATCCCCCAATAGAGGTAGTTATTTAGAGCAGACTAATTTTGCAAAAAATCATCTTTCACTAAGTCCCGGATAGTTGATTCTATAGATTCTTTAAGTATTACCGCAATCTCATCTATTTGTTCTTTGGATATAATCAGTGGCGGAGACATAACAATAATATTGCCGATTGGACGAACAATTAGTCCTCTTTCACGGCAGTGATCAAAAATTCGATTGGCAATAGCAGCTTCTGCAGGTAAAAGCTCTTTAGTGTCATTGTTAGCAACAAATTCAATCCCCAACATAAGATGGATGCCTCTGGCATCACCAAAGATAGGCAGGTCACTGAGTGTTTTCATTTTTGCTTGAAAATAAGGACCCACTTCTTTAACGTGAGCAAGTATATTTTCACGCTCAATAATCTCTATGTTTTTCAATGCCGCAGCACAAGCTACTGGGTGACCAGAATAGGTATAACCCATGGTTAAAACGCCACCACCCGTTTTGGGGTTTGAAACAACATCCCACACTTTGTCTGAAATAATCGCTGCACCTAATGGTATATAACCAGAGCTAATACCTTTAGCGGTAATGATAATATCTGGTTGCATATCAAAGACAGCTTCTGATGCAAAGAAATGTCCTAAACGACCAAAAGACGTGACAACTTCATCAGCAATATAGAGAATGTCGTATTTCTTACACATTTCATGCATTGCTTTGTGGTAACCATTTGGCGCAACTAATACGCCACCGGCCCCCATAATAGGCTCAGCAATAAAGGCAGCAACATTGTTTTCACCTAATTGCACAATTCGGTTTTCAAATTCATCTACTAAAAATTGTGTAAAATCTGCTTCGGCAAGATTTTCTGCGCCTTTAGGACGATGATACATATCAGCTGCTGAGATATGATTGATCCAACTATCTCCAATACGATCTAAGTTAGTTTTACAGCCATGAATACCTGTTAAGTTTGAAGCAACATAAGTAGAACCGTGGTAAGCATTATTACGCGCAATGATTTGTTTTTTATTACCTTTACCACGAATATTGTTGTAGTAGTGAACTAAACGAATTGCGGAATCAACAGCGGTAGAGCCGCCACAAGTGTAAAACACATTATTGAGATCGCCTGGTGCTAACTCAGCCAACTTTGCAGCTAATATAGCTCCAGGCTCGTTAGTGCTGTGTCCAAATGGGTTATAATATTGCATGTTTAATACTTGTTCGCTGATGGTGTCAGCCATTTCTTTACGGCCATGGCCTATATTGACGCACCACAAACCTGCAATACTATCGAGGTATGATTTACCAGTAGCGTCTGTAATATGCATGCCATCTGCTTTTGAAATAACTTGGCTACCTTCCTCGTCAAAAGAGTTAAAATCAGTATAAGGATGAATAAAGTGATTTTTATCCATTTCCCATATTTGCTTTGCTGAATAATTTTCTGAATTTGTTGTCATCTTTTTAACCTCACAATTTTGTCATTTGTAATAACTTCATGACTGTGATGTAAAACACCGTTCACGAATCAATGAAAAGTAACATTCACAGTACTTAAATTTCTACAGCAGAATTTACCGTTTACCAAAGGTATAAACAAAGGATAAAAATTTAACGATTTAATTAAAATTTTTAATGTATTTTTGTGTTGAATAAATATCTACACGCTTTTAGTGCGTTTTTTAAAATAAAAGCTAGGTATTGATTAAAATATTTAATACTATGAGGTTTCGTTAAGTTTGGTTTTGAGGGTGTTACCATGAAAAGAAAAACAGGTTTTAATCGATTACCACCACTTTCTGCACTGAGAGGTTTTGAAGCGGCGGCAAGATTAAATAGTTTTTCAAAAGCTTCTAGCGAACTATTTATGACGCAATCTGCTATTAGTCATCAAGTTAAGTTATTGGAAGAGTATTTTGGACAAGCACTATTCAAACGCGTAAATCGCACGGTTGAAGTCACTGATGCCGGTATCGACTTTCTTAAAACCACCCAACTTGTACTAAGCCAACTTCAAAAAGGCACTATTAGGCTAGAATTTTTTAACAAAGAGTCTGTTGTTTTAAATACTACACCTGCTTTTGCGAGTAAATGGTTAATGAGACGTTTACCCGAATTTAAACAACAAAATCCTGATTTAGATGTTTGGGTTTATACTCAATATTCACAACATCAGTTAGATACAGCAGAAGTAGATTTTGCTATTTGGTTAGGCACAGGAGATTGGCCCGGTACTCAATGTATTAAATTATTTGATGATGAAGTCACACCACTTTATGCACCTAACATGCTTGCTAGCGGCCAGCAGATAACGACACCACAAGATTTAGCCAATTTTCCTTTAATACATGTTGAACAGGTCGAACGGCGAGAAGATTGGCACGCTTGGTTAACACAAGAGGGCGTGACTGAAGTGGAAAGTGTAGTTGGTTATAATTTTAATGACTCTAGTTTAGCGCTCGATTGCGCATTGTCTGGGCAAGGTGTAGTACTTGGTAGCACTTTACTGGCTCGAGATCTTATCGCCTCAGGACAACTTATTAGACCTTTTGAAACCAGTTTAACAACTGAGTTGAATTATTATCTCGTTTATCAGGAAGATAAAATTAAAGATGAAAACATACAATGCATGATTGATTGGGTGTTAGCACAGTTTTCTAATGTCGAAGATACAACAGATTAGTTGTACAATTTTGTCAAATTAGCTCAAATATCATCTTTTACCGCGATCAACTAAAAGTGACTTCACCACTATTGGAGTCATAATCTACCGTTAGAGTTGGTTGTTTATTGTAGGTATAAGTACAGGTATTTCCACCATTGTATGTTGCTTCAAAATCACTAGAATCATTACCTTCGACTAATGCATCTCGTGAATCAAGAACGGCTCTCCACACATCCAGGCAATCGTTTTTACTATTTAATGTTAGGCTAGTACCTCTTGTATCTGCAGGATAGCCTGCAACATTTACGCTCAAATCGCCTCCTGCAACAGGATCAGAAATTTCAATGAAATCTTGTACTGCACGATTGTTTCCACGTATTAACCAAGCCATATGAACTTGATAAACGCCACCTTTAAAGGCTGCAGCGATACTAACAAAAGCGGCTTCATCAGCATCGTCACTTAAATCGATAAATTTAGGGACAGCAGTAACGGCCAGTATGCCCAATATAACAATAACTACCACTAACTCAATTAAGGTGAAACCTCTTTGATTATTCAAACTACAGCCCTCAAACTTATTTTAAATAGTAAATAACTAAACCAAACTAAGAAGAATCTCCCAATTTAAATGGATGCGTATTATAAAAATAGTTTTACTTCACATAAGGAAAATTCACGACATTCTTGCTTATTTTACTTTTAAAAACAAGCAGTAAGTTTATAAATGGGAATTAATCGCTAAACGGATAGTTAAGATCAATAACTATCCGTAAACATAATCATTATTTTTTGGCACGATATACTTCTTTACCGCCAAGTAAAGTTAGTATTACTTTACTATCGCGAATAGTAGTAGCTGGAATTTCAAAAATGTTTTTGTCTAATACTATCAAGTCAGCATATTTTCCTACTTCAATAGAGCCTGTTGTTGTATCTTGATCAAGTGCGTATGCAGCATTTAATGTGTAGGCTTTTACAGCAAGTTTAATAATGTCATCCTCTTGAATGGCGCCGCGAAATTCTTGCAAAGCATTTTGAATACTAAACAAGGGATCCATACTGGCAACATCCCAATCACTACTGATAACAATACGCCCGCCCGTATTATATATTTCAGGCAATGCATTAGTTTCAGATTCATTATTAGCATATAATTTTTCATTTAACGCTTCATCACCATAAAAATCGCCACTGTCATAATCTTCATAGTCAATGTAATTCATTTGCGTATCGGCAGGTATATTTAACTTGGCAAAACGTGGAATGTCCTGAGCACTTGCCCAATGCACATGAGTCACGTAGTGGCGTCTTTTATTGCCTGTTAACTCAGTATTAATTTTGTTGGCAGATTCAATGGCATCTAAGGCTTCACGTGTGCCTCTGTCACCAATGGCATGAATTATTGCGCCAAACCCCATCGGCTCAAGTTCTGTTATGTATTTGGCCATTCGCTCACCGGTGAAATAATTTCCACCTAAAGGATCGGCTTGCTCATGTACTAATACACCATAAGGTTTTAAAACGGCAGCTGAATTAAGATCAGGCACACCATCAGAATAGAATTTTATTTTAGTAACGCGTAACAATGAGTCCCTGTCATTTTGATACATCGATTTTAATTGGGCCAATTGATAATCATCATCTAAATGTGGGTATGCCCACAAAGACATAATGTTACGCGCTTTTAGAGTGTTCTCTGATTTTGCTTTCAACCAAGGCTCTAAATTACCACGTGTCCAATAAACCCGCGCGTTAACCGCTGAAGTAATGCCATGTTGTGCGAGTAAATCTTGAGAAAGCAATATTGCTTTATAACGTGCAGCTTGCAGTATAGGAGTTTTAGCCAGCGCTTTATGCATTAGCTCATCACCAGCACTATCGTATAAAATACCGGTAGGCTCTCCCGTTATCGGATCTTTACCAATTTTCCCACCTTGAGGGTGCGGTGTGTCTTTTGTTATACCAACAAATTCTAATGCCTTACTATTAACCCACATTGAATGAGAAGATTTTTCCATAAAGGCGGCTGGTTTGTTTGGGAAGGCATCATCAAGAATCTCTTTAGGTAAACGTTTTAAGTCCATCAATTGATGATGATCGTGTCCACCCCCCATTACCCAGTTATGCGGGGTAGGTTGGTTAGCACATGGCTTAATTTGCGCAATCCAATGCTCAGGGTTGTCATCTTCTGCTGAAATATCGACTAAATCACAACCTAAAAAACTTGCTAGGCTTGCACCCTCCATTGGGTGAATATGGGCGTCTTGAAAGCCAGGCAAAATCAGTTTTTTGTGCATGTTTTGTATTTTAGTATTTGTGCCTATGTAGTTCTGAGCGCCATCATTGCTGCCAACATAGATAATTTTTCCATTGTTAATAGCTATAGCACTGGCAGATGGCTGTTTGTTATTTACAGTATAAACCGTTGCATTAGTTAAAATTAATTCAGCCGTTGTCTTTGCTTTAGATACAGTTAACCCTGGGGAGCTACTCGCTGCTGCATAAGTAAAAAAAGTAATAGCAGTGCTAATTAGTGCTGTGCTAAGTAATAAAACTTTCATGTTCAACTCTTATTTAATTAATGAATTTGTCTCTAAATAATTTAACTGCAAATGTTGATACCTACAAAAGATAAATATTTACCATGTTGATTAAAATTAATAATCAATTGCTGATTTATTATTTTAATTATCATTGTAGTGGCCAAGTGTTTTTTATTGATATTTGGTAATTGATGAATTTTGCTAATCATTGCGATGAATATTTTGCAGCTTTTAGCTATTGCCTATTTTCAAAGGGCTAGGCAGAATTAAGTTAACAAGTTTAAAACCCAAAATGAATCGAGTCACTATGTATAATTACGACAAATGTTACATTAATGGTCAATGGCAGCCAGTAAATAATGGTCAACAAATAGATGTTATTAAACCAAGCACTGAAAAGGTTATTGGAAAAATAACGTTAGCAAATGAAACGGATGTAAATTTAGCCGTAAAAGCTGCGAAAGAAGCTTTTGTGAGTTTTTCAAAAACATCTAAAGCTGAAAGAATAGCTTTATTAAAGCGCATTATTGCAGTTTATAGAGATAAATTTTCTCTGATGGCTCGACATATTTCTGATGAAATGGGCGCACCAATGAACTTAGCCGAAGGGGCTCAGGCAGGTTCAGGTTTAGCGCATCTTGAGCAAGCATTAGCGGCTTTAATTAAGTCGCCCGATGATGAGAGAATAGGCAATAGCTTATTATTTCATGAGCCTGTTGGTGTCTGTGCACTAATAACACCTTGGAATTGGCCTATTAATCAAATTGCTTGCAAGGTAGGTCCTGCTATTGCTTCAGGTTGCACAATGGTGTTAAAACCAAGTGAAATTGCACCACTAAGTGGTTATTTGTTCACTCAAATACTCGACGAAGCTGGTGTGCCAGCAGGCGTATTTAATATGATCAATGGCGACGGACTTAATGTTGGTGTGCCTTTATCAAGTCATGCTGATATTGATATGGTCTCTTTTACTGGCTCAACGAGGGCAGGTGTCGCGGTTGCAAAAGCAGCGGCTGATACAGTAAAAAGGGTCTCACAAGAGTTGGGTGGAAAATCAGCTAATATCATTCTTGATGATGTTGATTTAGAAGCCGCCATTACTGGAGGTGTTCAAGCATGTATGCACAATACAGGACAGTCTTGTAATGCACCAACACGGATGTTAATTCCAGAAAGTCTGTATGAACAAGCTGTTAGTCTTGCTGCTAGAGTCGCTGATGACATTAAAGTGGGAGATTTGGAAGATGAAAACACTTTTATGGGTCCGGTTATATCTCAAGCACAATTTGATAAAATTCAAGGACTCATTCAAATTGCTATCGATGAAGGGGCAAAACTTATATCTGGCGGTTTAGGGAAACCAAAAGGGCTTGAACATGGGTACTTTGTTAAGCCAACAGTATTTGCTAACGTTCATAATAAAATGACGATTGCTCAAGAAGAAGTTTTTGGCCCTGTTCTGGTATTAATACCTTACAAAAGTGAACAAGAGGCAATTGATATTGCAAATGACAGCTTGTATGGCCTTTCTGGTTATATAGCTTCAAAAGATACAGAACGTGCGCTTGATTTAGCTAAACAAATTCGTACCGGTATGGTTCACATTAATTACGCTTGGACTGATGC
>Ga0209184_1000480_pt1 | contig 41986 bp, 32 predicted proteins | sample EN8Hudsemesocosm_2_FD_184627 | JGI IMG/M metagenome (GOLD analysis project Ga0209184, IMG submission 184627) | Methane-oxidizing microbial communities from mesocosms in the Hudson Canyon - EN8C Hudson Canyon (SPAdes) (version 2) | ecosystem: Environmental > Aquatic > Marine > Cold seeps | place... | reverse complement strand
ATGAACACCCATTCGCAATCCACACAAAAAGTGTTCACGATCAGGTGCGGTTAGGTGTTCACGTTCGATAAGAATCCGTGTTCACGATGCTTGCGAATGGGTGTTCATGATGGGTGCGAATATGCATGGGCTATTTCACGTAAGAATTTTGTCCCGATTTATGCGGGAATCCCTGATTACAATTGCCACTCGTTATGCTTTATCAAACAAGCAAGGGCTTTTTCATCACTTTTATATAAGTCTACACGGCACTCATAACTTGCTTGGTTTTTGGTACAAACTAAACTATAAGGTCGGCTTTTTTTCTCGGTCATAAAATCAAGATCACATTGATTACCTCGAATAGACTGCTGAATATGCTTGCGTCTGGCTTCTGCTGCTTTAAAAGCCCATTGCTTTTGTCCTGGACTACTAAGAAATTGACTTAATTCCGAACAATCTTTACAGGAGCACTTGATTGAACCGTCTCTGCGCCAATCAGCCGGAGGGGGTAGATTTTTAGCAAGTCGCTTTTGTAAATGAGCAATGATAATGTGTCGTAAGCGAACTGCATTGAGCAACAACGCGCACTAAGGCCAGCAGAGTTGCTAAAGAGTCTGAATTGCTGATCTGGATGACGAAATAACGACTCTACAATTTCGATTTCTCCAAAAGCGGTATGCCAAGAGATTTTTTGCCGTTATGGTGCTGCTTGAGCTGTTGCTCTTGTCACTGTTCTACCGCTTTATTTTCGGTATAATCATTTAATGTATTGAAATTGTCTACACATTATTGTATGTTTAAAGTATATACAAAAACAATATGAGCCATGTATGCAATCACAAGCAAAAACGTCCATTTCAATCAATATTCGTGCAAGAGTGCAACAGCGTGATCTTATCGATCAAGCTGCAAATCGTTTAGGCCGTAGTCGGTCTGATTTTATGCTCGAAGCAGCCTGCCGACAAGCTGAAGATGTATTATTAGATCAAACTTTTTTCTCAGTCGATGCAGACACATTTACGACCTTTCAGGCATTACTTGATCAACCGTTACCTGCAACTGATAAATTACGGCGGTTACTGAAGACTAAAGCGCCTTGGGATAAATGACAGAACTTAATCTTACGACGCCTTCGCCGATCACCGCTGATAAAAAATTAATCAATTTCGACAGTGGCGAAGCATCTCTGGATGAATGGCTAAAAAAGCGCGCATTAAAAAATCATGTGCTGGGAGCTTCACGGTGTTTTGTTGTCTGCTCTGGGTTAGATGTCATCGGTTATTACAGCTTATCTGCAGGCGCTATAAGCCATGAAACGGCATTAAAGTCGATGCGGCGTAATATGCCTGATCCATTGCCCATCCTTCTGTTGGGTAGACTGGCTGTTGATAATCGATATCACAACAAAGGGATAGGACAAGCATTGTTGCGTGATGCGCTAATCAGAGCTGTTAACGTTTCTGTCGATGCGGGCGTATTCGCCATTTTGGTTCATGCGCTGACTGATCAAGCTAAATTATTTTATCTGTCTTGTGGTTTCATTGAGTCTCCGATACAACCCATGACGCTTATGATGACAATAGCAACCGTTCGCTCAATTTTAGTTGATGAATAGATTTTTCAAATAGGATCCGATGCAGTTTAGGGTTATAAACCACGGTTAATAAGCGAATCCTCATGAATCTACAAAGCCTCTCGTTTGTTCTGTAGAAAATAGATAAAAAAATCGTGAGTCGCTAAGTAACTATGCATAATTACTCTAACAAAATTAAAAGATATAATATCGGTTAATCTTAATAGCATTTTCACTCAAGCCGATAAAAACGATACGAATTAGGTGCAGGTGCAGACTTGTACGTATCGTTACAGGCTATTTAAGGGGTAGATTTAGTACGTTTTTAGTTAGTCTTCCTTATTTTTCTGTATAAGTCCTGCAGACATAAGGGATACAGCGCAGGATAACGCTGCGTACTTACGCCTGATAGGTGGAGTCAAGTCTCCTTATTTCCACAGCCTATCCATTGGCACGGCATACAAATGCTCGCCGATAGCAAAACAATGAGTCCCTGAATACAGTAAAATCCCTCCTTTAAAGTATTCTCCTGCCTGTGTAGCAAGGCGTCTTAAACCAGCGCCATCTTTGGCTTGCAGGGTTGCCGATCGTTTTATTTCTACCCCCCAAACAGACCTACCTTGCTCAATCACTAAATCGACTTCAACTTGATCTTTGTCTCTATAATGAGAAAAATGCACCTCTTCATCCAACCATCCAGATTGACAAATCAATTGCTGCACCACAAAACTTTCCAATAATGCGCCAAATTCCGTACTATGGGTATACCAGTCACTGACTGATAGTCGATTCAGTGCGCTGGCTAATCCAGAATCGACCATATGTATTTTAGGTGACTTTACCAACCTTTTTGCTTGATTTCTATGCCAGGCGGGTAAGCGCCGAACTAAAAACAAGCGCTCCAAGACGAGTAAATATTTCTCTACCGTTTCTCGGCCAATATCTAAATCATTGGCGATATTGGCGATATTCAGTAATGACCCTGTACAGTAAGCAACGCGTTCGATAAGTTTTTGCAATTCGTTTTCATCGCGAATGGCAGCGATATCTTTCACATCGCGTTGAATAATGGCATTGAGATATTGTCGGTACCATTGCCTTGCTCTTGCTGGTGATCGCGTATTCGGCTCCGGATACCCGCCAGACACCACCGCATGAGGTAGAAGCGCGATCGTCTCCTGACTGCAGGCAATTTCTGGTTTTATTTTCCCTTCGATCAGATCTGCAAGTAAACAGCCTTGACCTAATTGTTTTTCTGACTCAGACAGAGGGTGTAAATAAATGACTTCGACTCGACCTGCCAACGACTCACTGACTTGCGGCAACAACAAAAGGTTTGCTGAACCGGTTAATAAAAAACGACCCGCTTGGCGATTGGTATCAACAGCTGCTTTGATCGCGGGCATAAGCTCAGGTACGCGCTGCACTTCATCTAAAATGATCTGCTCAGGCAAAGCCTTAACGAAGCCAACGGGATCTTGTTTAGCCGCCGTTAATAATGACAGATCATCAAAACTTAAATAAGTTCGCAGAGGCATACTTTTCTGTGCCAATGTGGTTTTGCCCACTTGCCGTGGCCCTAATAAACAAACCACGGGGGTGTCCGCTAACGCCAGCGTTAAGGTAGGTGTTATTTTTCTAGGATAGAGCGTATTTGTATCGTCCATTCTCTGATTATAGTGGCGTCTAAATTATGATTATAGTATCGTCTAATCTTACTATAAACAACCGTCCAAATGCTAATTATCCTGATTCTACAGAACCTCTTGCCTGTCCTGTAGAAATAAATAAAAAACCGACAGCGCCTTATCCTACGCGCTTTTTTTTGGTGATAGATCCCTAATTATTATTAAGCACCCCTATTTTTCTGTATAAGTGCCACGATACCCTATTAACTAAAGGATGCAGCGCAAGCTAAAGTTGTGTATTACCCCCAGCCTATTTTGGGGATAAATCCGACCGCCATGCCGTTAAACACATCTTTTTATGACAGTTAAATGACCCTTATCCACAAAATCTGTGGATAAGTATGTGTTTAGTTTTTGATTAACGCACGCTATTCCACGCTATACATGGCCTACGGTCAGATCGTACAATTCTTATACAGCACTGCCATCGACTTCTGTTTTACCTAATAATAACTCCAGTTGTGCGCTAAAAGTTTCCTGATCCTCGGTTGATAATTGTCCCAATGTCCCGCGCATCAAGCGATGGTCCAGGGTAAATAACTTTAAACGAATTTTTGACGCCACCGGTAAGCCGGCACTATCCAGATCGGTAATCACGGTATCGAGCGGCCAATCCGCCTGTTTGATCGAAGTAATCATGGCCATCACACTGTGCTCACTGCGCGCATTAAACGGCTCGGCCGCCGAAATAATCACCGCGGGTCGGGTTTTCGTGGCGTAGGGATCGGTAAACGGGAATGGCACTTTAACAATGTCAAAACGGTTATAGGTCATGGTAAGCCTCTTCATCTTCGGCGCTATTCCATTCGGATAAGGTGCCACTTAAGGCGCTCAGGTAATCAATATCGATAGGTTCGACGCGGCGCACGCTAACTTTACCCACCTCGTCTAAATTCCAGGCCAGGGTATCGCCGGTTTTGAGTTGTAAGTGGCTACGTACATCACCCGGTATGGTCACTTGTCCTTTACTGCTTAACTTAGCCAGGCATATCATCAGTGTCTCCTTTAAAGTAAGAAAGGCTTACTATAAAGTAAATAATGTTTACTCTTCAACTTTATTTCTTATTGATAAGAAAGACAATAAAAAAAGGAAGCATAACTTTCAAAATAATTGGAAATCCTGAGAATCTTCACCGCTGAAAATAACCATTCCAACTTTATGGTTAATGGCTTTCTACTGTGCGATAAGCAATGGTTATCGCACAGTATGTGCTATAATTTTCAGCATGGAAACTCTACCGGAAAAACTCAGTGGCATTTTAGCGAATGCGCAAAATTACCAAAAAGCCGCTGAAGGTGCTTTTGCAGAAAATACTGAACGCGCTCGAAAAGCCGATTGGCTTGTTTTTGAAAACTGGTGCGATGCCAATCATTGTGTTTCTCTTCCCGCCTCAACCAATGTGTTAGTGAGTTTTATCGATGCCCAAGCCGAGTTGAAAAAAGTAGCGACTGTCAAACGCTATTTAACAACCATTGCTACTGCGCATAAAGTTGCGGGATTGAAAAATCCGGTGCGGCATGAATTTGTCCGTTTGGCTGTGCGACGTATGGCTCGAAAAAATGGCACGCGACAGGACCAGGCGAAAAGCTTGAATTGGCCGCAGATTCATCTGGCTTTACAGGTGTTAGACGATTCTCCGCGCGGTTTATTGGATAAAGCGTTGGTCAGTGTCAGTTACGATACTTTATGTCGGCGCTCGGAAACGATTGCCATTCGGGTCGAAGATTTAAGCTTTCATGAAGACGGTTCTGGTAGCGTCCATATATTAAAGAGTAAAACCGATCAACTCGGTGCTGGCACGGTGAAATATTTATCCCATACCACGGTTGAGCATCTGCACAACTGGTTAGCCTGTGCAGAGATTAGTGAAGGTCCGGTATTTCGTGGGCTAAACCGCTGGCAGCAGGTGTTACCTAAGGCTTTATCCGGCGAAGGCGTCAGTCGTAGTTTTAAACGCATTGCGTTAACCACCGGCTTGGAGTTGAGTAAGATCAGTGGCCATTCGACACGTGTCGGAGCCGCCCAGGATCTAGTCGCGGCCGGGATTGATATGCCCGCGATTATGCAGGCGGGCTCGTGGACCACACCGGAACGGGTCGCGCGTTATTCGGAAAAATTACAGGTTAAACGCGGTGGCATGGCACAATTGGCTGCGATGCAACGTCGTTAAGTGGAGGCAGGTTATGAATCGAGTGTATCTGGAATATCACAATGAGATCCAAAACAAGCACCGTTTTTATCAGTTATGGGTGCTGCCGAGTTTGTTTGAGGACTGGACCTTAGTCAAGGAATGGGGGCGAGTGGGTTCGCCGGGCACGGTGAGGAAGGAATGGTTTGCGACGGAAACGGAAGCCGTGACGGCACAAGGCTTATGGACGGCTAAGAAAATGAAAAAAGGTTATTTATACAAGGATTGAGGTATAGTGATGACATCAGGACTTTCATTGTTTTCATAGACAGACAAGCCTTAAAGGCAACTAGGATTTTTAGTTATGCATTTTTTTTACGATCACCTTGATTCAGATATAAAAAAAATACTCTTATCTCAGATTCGTAATGCCTGGACACATCACTCGACTTCACTCGAAGGAAATAGTCTAACGCTGGGTGAAACGGATTTTATTCTTGAAGAAGGCCTGACTATTCAAGGGAAGCCACTTAAAGATCATAATGAAGTCTATGGACATGCAAAAGCCATTGAATGGATATACACCCAATTAAAATCCCCCGCACCGATCGCTAAGCAAGATTTGTTTCGGTTGCACCAAATGGTCTTAACCGAACTGATAATGGATATTGATCAGCCGGTTGGCCAATGGAAGTCACAAAGCAACTTTACGACCTATATTGAGAACAATAAACAAGCTTGGCGGGAGTACCCGGCTCCGCAATTCATTGACCAGTTAATGAAGCAGTGGATTGAGATGCTAAATACAAGTTTGAATCAGGATTTGAATCAAGCTGAAGCCATGGCGTGTTACGCTGACTTACAGTTAACCTTTGTCTGCATCCATCCATTTTTTGATGGTAATGGGAGAATGGCTCGGTTACTGGCTAATATCCCTGTTTTGAAATCTGGTTTTCCTCCCATTGTTATTCCTCAAGAGGATCAGTATCGCTACAAATTATGCTTGTCTCATTATCAAAAAACTATTACCCAGTTAGATCAGTTAAGTGACTTAAACGATTTACCTAATAACACGGAAAGAACCCAGTTTATGGATTTATGTAATGAGTATTGGGAAGAAACGATCGGCCTATTAAATAATGCGAATGAAATGCAGAATAAACGTAAGCGATAATTTGTTACTCATTTACGAGGCAATCCTTACCGCCAACCGGAATGATAACATCGCCTAAAATTTAGATAAGTTACTTAAAAACAGGATCTTCAGCATTCAACAAAATCACTTCAATTTCTTCGATAATTTCCTCTTGCCAGTATATAGGGTAGTACGCACATTCGTCCGTAAATACACGCTAAGACTTTAATCCATTTATAACCCTTTGTTTTCATTGACCACAAGAAACTGTGAACAGTAAAAAGCGATGGCGAATACTTGTACTTAATATATAAAATATTATGTAATTAAAACATTAACTTATGTTGATTTTTCATTGCTTAGCGCTCATTTACGGACGAATGTGCACAGTACCCTTACCGGCAACCCTGACCGCTGACTTGTGCTCGTGGCCATGAACCAGTTCACTCAGCGCATCATTGGCTTTGGCGTACATGCTGGTCATGTCGAGGATGTAGCTGGAGGTAATTCAAAACTGCAAACCACATTGCATAACTTCCGTTGGCAGGCCCACTGCCGAGGGCTATACCAGCTTCCTGCAGCAGCTTGAGTATCCATTCGCCATGCACAGGTTAAGTTGACAGTACCCCTAACGCGGTGTGACATATTTTCCGATGCGTTTTCTTCCTGCCTTCTTGGATTCGTACACTAAGGCATTGTCTTGAAGTTTTAACTCTCCGTCGGGTGCAATGACTTTTAACCATTCGCCATGCGCAATCAGTTCGTCGATTTTTTCGATGACGCTAAGGGTTTCTGCTTCTTTCGCCTGTAAGGTCTCGGGTCCCACTTCCTTGACCAGTCCTGTTTCGACCTCAGACGTTTCTGGCGGTTGGCTGAACAGCGTATCCAATAACTTGGCGAATTTAGAAATATCCACAGTTTTTTTACCCACACTGGCAAGCGACACCGCCAAATTGCCGCGCGTAAATAATAGCTGAGCAATGGTTTTGGATTTTCTTTCTTTACCAATAAAGTTGACGTCACCGGTCTCGGCTATTTTTCCCGTTCCTCTGGGAATATCGGGACGCATACTGTGCCGCAGTTCATTACGCAGTTGATTTTGTGCATTGATCCAGTCAGTCAGTTCGGCAATGCTGATTCGAATGAGTTTTTCGCCTTCACTGCCATTTTTTTGCCACACATAGACTTTTTCGGTGATACCGGATTCTTTTTGCATGACGATGCTGTTCACCAACTCCCAACCGCGCAGCTCATTACCGATCATTCGGTAATTATGATTATAGACACGACGCCCGAGAGTGGTTTCAGTGGCCCATTGTTCAATATCGTATTTCGATTCCATAACGCTTGATCCTTATCGATTTCTTATCGTCTACTCGTTAGCTGATGGGCCGACGTTGACGTTCGGTGTCCGGACGGGGTATACAGCGATCACATCCAGTGGTGGTGGGCGGACATAAACGTAGCCGATATTCCATCGTAGTACAGTTGCCAAATCGCATATTTACTGGCAACAATGGGGTATGGGGCGTACTGGTAGGGTCGGCATCGCCATCAACATGTAAACAGCCGTCGAATATGTTGTCATTTTCTGTACACGCACTCAGCCAAGCGACCTCGTGATAACTAAATCCTCCACTAAATGGAATTGCCCATACGCTATAACCAATGGCAATTATGGGATTTAGATCAAAACTCCACCCCATTCTTGATTGCCACAAATCGCAACCAATCAGGTTAGCAAACGTCGACACCGTATTAGCGCTATCGGTGCAATTCACTTTCTCACCCAGACCCGGTCCACCGTTTAAACGATCTATCATAGATGTAAGGCTATAGGAGCTCCATCCATACATGGTAGCCCCTGACACCGTGTCATAAGATACTCGGCCACAACCGTTATAGCTTTCGGTAATTTGCGTAGCTGCAGCTGTTCTATCAGTCGCACCACTCGCCCAATCGCACGCAATCTCCAAGGCATCTGTCCAGGGTAATGAAGTACTGCCGCTGGTTTGATCCCAGGGCAAGGTGGACGTCTCCAGCAAAATATATATTCGATGGCGGGTGACCACTATATCCCGCCAGGGATCGCTGGCATTCAACCGCCATTGCCATCGCCATGCGATGTTGTATGCGTTCACTCCGTAACTGTGAAACGTTGTGTTGTCTAATTCAAAACTTTCGTAACCGGAGTACCCAGTACTGCTAAAGGATACTAATTTTTCTTTTACTCGTCCTAAACGTTCGCCACCTAAGGCACGGACATACGCCGCACTGATACCGTTGGCACGCAGCGACACGCGAATTGCTATACTATTACCTTGGGTTTCTTTGATGGAATACGCTGCGGGGGAATCGCTGTAGGTTGATGACACGCCTTTAAACCACGAAGGTGATGGTGCAGTTGTGGCAAAGTTTTTACGTATGTTCAGCGCGTCGTTGGAAATAGACCCGCTATGATAATTAAATTGAATTGCCCGGACTTCGTATATGGTCTTTACAAACGAATGTAGCAGGTCATTAAATTTATCTTGGCCAAAATAGCTAATGCCGCTTAATTGCGTCAGGCTGGTAAACCCCCCCAAGCTATTACGTTTGTTGATGATCCGCTGTGCGACATCGTGGCCTATGTCGTAGTCACGGATTTGATCGCCATAACCTTCTAACGGATCGTCGATGACGGGCCCTTCAGACGGTTCATATCCAGCGATCGCGCCTGCATTGGGGGCGTTGTTCAGAAAATCCAAGATTAAGTTTTGAGTCGCAACCGTGGTACCTTCGGCAGCCAATTTGTTGTTGATATACCAAAACGATAAACCAGCCATAATTCCTATTTCCCTATATCTATATTTAAAACAAAGTACGATAAAGCACTTTGTCTAAGGATCAAAAGTCGTGTTAATACTATAAATAGTTTACTTATCTGTACTTACATAGCAATGACTTATTTCCACACTAGGTGTAATTCGATCATATAATAAAAAAACGAATATTAAAAGTATTTTCCAATTAACAAATGAGTCTGAACAGAGCATTTAGTCCACTCCCTAAAATCAGGCTTTTTTCTGTTCATTTATTTGTTTAAATAATCGCTTTTTAGCGAGGTTCATTTGATCAGCTGCTTGATTATCACTCACCTTATATGCCTCTTTATCAAGCAGCTCAAAAGATAGCGCATCTTTCAGATAACCTTCACTCTGATCCAGTGATTTGAGTTTTTCATAAGGCGTCATCATTTTACCATAGTGATATTGCTTTCTTTCTTTTCCCTTATCATCGGTAAGCGTTGTTGGAAAATAGCAGGGGCGGTGATAATTAAGAAAAAGATTTAGGTGCTCTCGATTGAAGCTATTAAGTTTATCTGCCCAGTGCTGCTCTATATGGCTATAACCAAAGATTTTACGTACGACTGAGGCATTTTTACTTTCTTCTGCTAATGCATTATCATTGCTGTGCCTTGATCGCGATTTAGTGAGTTCAATATTGAGATTGTTAAGCAATTCAGCGACTTTGTGATTAATATATTCCGAGCCATTATCCGCATGAAAACCACTAATATTAAACGGAAAAGTTTCAAGCATTTCGGTCAAAATCGGTATCAAAAATTGTTCACTAATGCGCTCGCAGGATAAGACGACTTCATACTGAGTCACTTCATCAACGGCATTAATATGATATACGCCTTTTATGCCATCCTGATCGCCTTGGTGCACTGTATCTATACGGATATAACGGAGAGCATGCAAAACCGGGGGAGGCAATATTGAGTTTAAGCAATCCAGTCTAAAAATACATGTTTTTCGTCACCTTACAGGGCAATGACATCAGCAGTTATGGGAGCCTCCCCCGGTTTTGGCAGACTCCTCTATTGCATCTATGGTCACATCATCTTCGCTTGTAGGCGCCGGTTTTTGTGTTGGCCAAAGAATATTTCTATTGAGGGTGATATTTACCACTGTTTGCTGGTTGCATTTGAGTTCGAGCGAGTCATTTTCGCAATACACAGCCTTTCCTTTATTGATACCGACAGTCAAATATGCTTTCGTTTTCTGAAACGTTTGCAATTTTTCTTCATCAAGCAGAATGGCATAATAACCTGAACTGTTGGTTTTAGCATTTCCAAAATCCCGTAAGATATTCTCGTTTTTATTCTCGGCGTAGACTGTTAAACCTAGAATTCCGCGATTTGCTTGATCCGTGATCCTCCCATGGACTAAAGCGCCATCTGTAGGAACGTTAGGCACTTCGATTTTCGAAATTTCAACTTCAACTTCCAGCTCCTTCAAAAGGTTTGAATTCTCTTTAACCTGCTGCTGCATTTTTTTTACGCGAGGATGTTCGTTTCCCAGTTTTTCCCCCAAGCGTTTTATTTCTTGTGATAGAAGGACTTGACTCAGTATTTTCACCGTCTTGATTTCGTTCAACCCTTCTGCGTTGAGGCTGTTGAACATGCCGAGTTGAGAACTCAACTTGCCTGCAAGCTCTTCATATTCTGATTTATCATTTTCATTAGCCATCAGTTAGCTCCTTGGGTAAAAAAGACCAATCATTAAAATAAGTATTATTCTTAAGAGCATTAGCTACGTCCAGACAATTACTAGACAAAGTGACATTGCCTGTGTAGATCATTTTTTCATCATTCCCTTGTATTGCAGAGATAATACAATGATCACCTTGATTATTTGAGGTATTGTTCATCAATGATCCCATGGTTAAAAGCGAAAGCCTATAATTTTTATCTGGTTCTACAAATCGGTTATAACCGGCCCTTAATGTATTGGCTCTTAGCCAAGTATTGATGGTCAAATTGGAATCCAACATAACCTCAGACTGGTTATTATCGAACGCCAAATCGTTAAGAGTAACAATTGCTATAGAAGATGAAAAATTGGTGCGATTCATCCATAATCGTGTTTGGTTATCTGCAAAAACCATTGGGCCTATAAAGGTGCTAACCGGCTGAATGGAATCAGACGCAAAAGTTGCTTTACTTTGTATGGCTTGAGATTGGCCGAGCTCCCAAATCAGGACCGTTCCGGCAAACTGATCAAGAGTCTGTAAGAGTCCTGAAGTCTTATTCGATTTATCGGACAAATTAACCTGAAAACGGTTTGCCATCACCGATACTGCCCCAATGTGGCGCATAGTTAATGCCCGCCCTACGGGTTGAATTATCACGTTATCGTGAATTCGGGCGGCATAAGAGCCTAAGGCAGCCAAGGGGTAACTGGTTTCTATTGCACGGGCTAACGTTAAAGGCATAGCAAGCCGTATCACAACCCCTCCCCGAATTCCGGAGGATGAGTTTTCAGGAACTAGCTGTCCGTTATCTGTGATCTGATTATCGCTGATATTGGCCTGCGCAGCATACGAAACGTAGATACCGCATACCGGGAGAGTATGATTAAGGCCATTTTCTTCGATACGATTTTCGCGAATGGCCAGATTTTCACACATTCCAAGTGAAATTCCACCTTCACCTCGTATTTTGGTCAGCAAAGTGATTGGATTATCTGTTCTTTCTAGACAGTTTGAAATATGATTCTCTGTAATTACTAAGTCCACAACCCAGCCACTGACAACGGCAAATTGTTTGTACAAGTATTCAATGAAAGAATGTTTTTCCAATCCACTGGGATTAGAATTCAATAAAACAGCAATTTTTACAGCATTACTCTGTGGGGTACCAATGCCAGAAAGCCCCATGTTTTGTATTCGATTATTTACGATTGAAATGTCTTTGATAAAAGCTAGTAATTCTCCAAGGTGCATAGAGGCATGAACCCTGGAAACATTAACTATGTATCTTTGAGGAATTAAAAATTCATCCAAGCTGCCACTATCCGGGATTACCTTATCAACCTGATAATCACTATCTAAAACACGGACATAATATTTACCTTTATCCAGAGTAATTTGATCTGTCTCAGAATAATTACTAATTAGATCATAGGGTGATCCATTATTTATATTCACGAACTGCAATGTAACTGATTCACTTAATAGTTCTGAACCTAACATTACTGTTACAAAAATTGCTAATGGAGATTCCAATATGATATCAGGAACTCTCGTCCCATCCTCCAACACAATATCAAGTTCATCTAGATCCAAATCACTCCCAAGAGTAATTCCATTCCCAGATCCACCGCGAATAGAATTCTCACGAACAATTACTTGCTCACTACCTGAGCCTATTTGTATACCCCCTGTGGTTTTAAAAGTATCAACCAATGCCCAGTTCCATCTGGATGGAACTTCGCTTACTATTCTTTCAACATGAGATGTCGCGTTGTAAATAGTAGATTCAAAAGGAATACAGTCTCCTCCTGCATCTATAATATCCTCATCAATGGCCGCATCTGATGTGATTTTTGCGGGAATAACTATAATATCGTTACGTTCAATCACACAGTTATCCGCCGTGGAAAAAACAGCAACCTCGCCCTCTTTATCAAACATCCAGACTTTATTGTGATGAAAATTCAGACGAGTTCCAAATTCTGCTCGCAAAGCTTGTTTAAAAACAATCAAGTGATTATTGCCGATTTCAGTGGCGTGGCTTTTGACGACTTTGATGCCAGTCATACAGAAAAAAGCCATATTTTCGATTACGATATGCGAAGAATTTTCGATATGGAAAACTGCTTTATCATATTCCTTATCTTCAGGCAGTAATAAAGTGCGTAATCCACAACCTTTTATTCTTATATTAAACTCATCATTTAACTGAACATTTGCACGATGGATACCCGGTAAAAGACAAATCTCGCCGCCCCACCATTTTAGTTTGTCGATGGCTTCCTGGATTGTTTTATAGTCACCATCCTTACCCACGGTATAAGAACAACACACTTTTTGATTGGTTAGGGGGCGAAAAAGGCGCCGGCAATCTTCAATACGAAAATTTTGATCAGCATTCAAGTGAATTATCGCCAGAGGCACTCGATGATATTGAATACCCTCTGGGGGCTCATTCTTCAATAACTCTTGCTTGTTAAGTATTTCTCCAGCTCGTACCGGAAAAGTCCAGTAATCTCCCGGTAAAAAAGTACCAGAATCTGAAAGCTGTAAGCGAATACCATCTCGCAACACATGAGGTTCGCTGTTGGAGAAATCACTTGTTTCTTCAATCCTATCCCATAAACGGAAAAAAACATTGTCAGGAGGAAATTCGCCGTCTTCTGAATAGAATTCAGCATTAACCGTTAAAACATCACCATTACGTATTACTGTCGCACCATAAGTGACGTGCCAATGACCCTTAACTTCATCAAATTTGACCACTTCCAGGTAGAATTCATCAAGTCCTGAACTGGTTATGGCCTGCTTATTAGCAGTAATGGTAATCGTTTTATCGGTATCTACAGAATTACAATCGCCACGCCCCACCAAACCACCATTCAATCGTGACCATTTGAACATGGCTGGTCTTTCGTCATTAACCTTCGCGATCTCAATCCTATAAAGATGATGTTCAAAACCGGTATAACCGCCCCGCTCGGCAATGGGGCATGGTTCATCACTCTCGCCTGCGGGTTGTAGTGATACAGATAATTTACCCCTCTCCCCACTCTGTAATTTGCCTCTGATATTTTCACAACCCTCATTAGACTCTAAAGGTAACAATTTAACAGCTAGGCTGGTTTGTATCCTTTCGGTCGTATCCGGTCCGCCGAGCGCCGGTTCGATCAATAATTCCGGATATTGAAAACCGTTGATTGCTTCCCGCCATATTTTGAGTATCACCGCAATTCGTGTACTGTTAGGTGAAACAATTGTGAGTTGATCTAGATAGCTTGCAGTAAAAGTTGTTTCCTGTTCCAGATTGACCATCACGCCATCAGCCCAGATTCGGCCAGGCGATACAGTTATTTTTACTTCATCATCAACCTCCTCCACTTTTGTAACCTTAAAAGCATCAGGCGTATCAGCCGGAACCGCCGCTACCCCAGGTCCAAAAGTATCTTGGGCTGCACTGTCCTGCCATTGATTGGTGATATATGTCTGCTCATTCCAATCGGCGTCCAGCATCACTCTGCCTTGCTGCTGCAACACACCATTGAAATTATTATTGCCCTTAAATCGTCCTTTGGAAAAGTCACCTTTCATTTCAATTACCTCTTAAGTTACTGGAACTAGCAGCGGTCTAACACCCACTGGCATAAATTCCCGATAACGTATCTGTAAATTACGCCATTTATGCGCTTCCATTAAAAAACCGAAAGCACCCATTGCATCATCCCTTGGCCCCCGCTCGCGTATACGAAAATCACTGGTATGCGCCAGTTGAGCGTAGGCAGGGTTGCCGAATTCATCACTCGAAAAGTGCAACTTAGCCTCCCTGCCATCTACACAGGCATGGTGCTGCGGCAATCGATCATCCTGGCCCGAAAAGTAGCTATATTTAATACAGCCTTTCTGGTTGTTCAGCACTTCCAGGGTATGCACCCAAATCCCGCCTTTGCCGCTGATTTGCCGTACACGCATACGACCAAAAACAGTTATACCTTCTACAGTGGTAGGTGGCCCCCACCCTCCAGCCAATAAACCAGATTCCGGACCCTCTGCTCCTGCAACGGCAAATTCAGCATTCTCACCGGCATCGATAATCGTATCTTTGATGGAAAGTTTATAGCTTTCATCGATACGCAGCGATCCTGTTATAGTTCCCTGAATAATAATTTCCGGAGTCTGGTCGAATGCCTCACGCTCTGCTTCTGTAAAGCCATAAGATTGGCTCAGCCGCAAAGCCGGAAGGCTGGGCGCTCTTTCCCCATCCAGCAGCCTGAACCCTCCCGGATCAAGCGTACAATCGATGATTTCGAGTTTATTGACTGCAGCTCGGGCAATCAGTGGCTCAGTATCAGTTACAGTAAACAAGTCATGCCGCGTTAAATAAAGTCCTTCAAATCGAACAATCAGCCCTTTTGCCTCACTAACATTTGTAGGACGAAACCGTAAAGGCTGTTTCAATTGGATAATAGGCCTCTGGCCGTCAGCAGCCCGGATCATCAGCGGCTGACTAAGGTGTAAGTTGGGCCCATCAATCTCACCTTCTGTTTCATCCATGCCAAGCTCATCCAGATCTAGGACATGAATAAAGCTATCCTTGATTTCAATAAGAACAGGCTCTGATATATCGCCAAGCCCACTCAAAGCAGCGTTTAAAGTCAAGGGAGCCTCGCCAAAATAGCTGACCTCCCTGACGATAACTGACTCTTTATTCCAAGGTTCCGGAACAGTTGAACGCGAGACAGGGTGAGCGCCAACCGTCCCTACCGCCCCATAGGTGTAGGTCACGAGCAAATCGTTTACCAGGGCCGTTACTTCTTCAGTTGAAGACACGCCAAAAATAACCCGTCCAATAACAGGATCGATGATTACTTCCCGATTGCTAACGGCTGGCAACAACCCTGCTTCCCAGGCGCAAAGGTTAGCGCCACGAATTTTCCACTGGTTTTCTCCTTCAATCGGCCAAACCGACCCTTCAAAAGCAAACACAGGAAGATGGAACTGTAAACCCACATTAGCAATATCCAGAGTGTTTAAAGAGATTTCAGCCGTATTGTAAGTATCGATCGCCAGATACTTTTCCGGTTGTCCCGCCTGAAAGCCTTGGCTTAAACGGGCAGTAGGTATCGGTCCGGGCGTTTCATCTACTTGGGTAACGACCGGCGGTTGTTTATCCGGATCATATTGATAAGTGTTAAACAGCCGTACGGGACGTCCCAAAGAATCAATATTAAACCTGACTATATGCGTCACATCTTCGGGATCTGTTCCGGTTAACTCAGTTGTCTCCCTATACATCGGTTTTGAAGCCTTGATACGATAATCTTGCAAACGCCACAAAAAAATCCCCAGGTTCGGCAGGTTGTAGCGAATATTACCGAATGCCGGCGGCTTGACGTCAACGACATGGGCAAAAGGATCAAACGGCGTGCCGAGCAAAGTCAAGTGGGCCGGATCCCTGAGAGTTAGAGTGCCGCCACGAATCGGGGTAAACCGGTCCACTGAAGGCAAGCTATAAGGCGGATAGCCTCCCTCATCAGGCCGCTGATGATTCAAATGCTGATTCCAGACCAGATTTTCCCTGAGTTCGACACAATGTATGCCCCACTGAGTCAGGTTATACGTCAGCCGTTCGATGCTGGCCAGTGTACCCTTTCGGCGTCGCAGCGCTATGGTATCGGCAACATCCGCTCTCAACGTCCAGGCATCTCCATCGAGGTGACTGACGCCCATTAGATCGCCAATATAAGGGATCACCCAGTCGTCGCAGGTCTCAATGAACAGGTCACTATAGAGCTCCTCGATATTTTTGTGGATTTCACCGAATACCTCCTCCACCAATGCAAGGTAATGCTTAAGCTGGCCAGGTGGTACTTGTTCCTCATCGCGTATGCGATAAATCTCCGGCAGCCTCTCATAGAGCGGTACACGCTTCTTAGACATCGGGTGGCACCTCCGTTGGATTAACACTAATTGGTGTCAGCGTAAAATGAGCGGAATGCAGACAAAGCAGTACATCTTCCGCCTCTTCTTCGCGAAGAGGATCACAAACAATCATTTCATGGCACTCAGTTATTTCAGGCGCAGACAGTTCCAGGGGATCGTCGCTATCTCCCCTGACAAACCCGAAGGCCGACACCTTAGCCCAGACAACGCCCTTGATATTCTGCGCAATGCCCTCAACCCGGGTAGCGTATTCCCATTCCCCGAAGCGGCGGCGTTTAACACCAAACAGACCTTTTGCCCCATCAATGCCCTGGTCTTCTTCGCCAGTCACACCCAAGGCTGTCTTCAAATCATTTGCTAATTGGTTTTGGCGGTACGTGGGATCAACCCCCGCTGTTAATTGCAGATAAACGTAGTGACGCTTTGCCAGATGCACTGAAACAGGGAAACGATTCGCACCACGGGTACTGTTGTAACTGTTTAAAACACCTTGCAGCTCTTCTCCCTCCTTTTTCCGGCCATGCTCCATCAGCGCCGTCACGACGACAGTGGGAATATTTCGTTCCAATCGCCAACCGGCGGAAGCTTTAGCGACCCCGGCAATACCGAGGGCTTCGCTTTCAAAGTCGCCAAGGCTGACCATCCTGCCCAGGCTCTGAACCTTCCCCGGCGCTGCTTCTCTTGCATGGTCTCCATTCTCCGCCATATCTCCGCCGGAAGCGGCTCCAGGCAGATAAACCTTCTTGAGACGATCCAGTTTGGCGCCTGCCTGCGCACTCATGCCTTCCTTGATCAAGCCATAAGCCCCTGTACCGGTTCGATAACGTGCAGTGATGTTTTTTACACCGGAAGGCAAACGCGCTCCGGTCTTACCATCACCAAACTGTACCCAGCTGTATCCATCGGCATCTTCCCTAACGATATAAATTTGTTTTTTAGAGCCATGACCAAAAAAAGAAGACTCTCGCTGCCAGAGGCGATCATTGACATACACATCGATTTCCGGAATTTCCGCAGGTGTTTCATCTCTTGAGCGGAAATAGGTCAGCGGCGATTTTGGAAGTTTGAAGGTTTGAAAAACCTCCCGGTTGTTGCCATTCCCCAAAACAGTTTCTTTCTCGCTTTTACCCTGAGTTGCCTCTGCTAGATTGCCGTAGACAGTGACTTTGGGGTCTTCCTTAGGAAAATCTTCATAGTTCACATCTTGATCAAGGGTGATTCGGCGTGGCAGGTTCATGCTTGAAACTGATGCTTCAAGTGACTGCACATCCGTTACATAAATAATGCTGGTTTCTTTTTCTTGCTGTTCAAACAATAATTGCCGTCCTTTAAGATTTTGAACCTGATCGTCAGTGCCATAAAAATATAAATTCTTCCCCTGATTTTCACCTGTTTTTTCGAAAGCAGCGCGTAGATATAGCTCGGAACTATTAATTTCGTGGAATTGAAGAGTGCGAATATCGATTGCACGATAATTAATATCTAAGCTAGGTGCAAACAACGGGTAATTTAGTGTAACAACAGTTGCTGACCCCGTGACTGCACCCCAGGTCATTGATCTTGCTTTGATATCGACGATTGTTCTCAAGAGCGTAAATTCCTGCGGTGCCACCCAATGCTCGTAGCGGGATTCTTGGCCGTAAAAACCCCCCTGAATAATTAACTGTGTGCCAATAAACAGGTCATCAACATCACTATCCATTGGAAACTCAGTCTTTCCCAGTTGAGGTGAAATAATGGTCCGTGCAATATTTCCATCGGGATCGGTTCTCCGGCTTTCATCCCTGGAAGTGGCCTCATCCACATACCTGAAACACGAAACATTATCCTCACTGGTTGTACCATCACTTGCAAAGGTAATAATTTTTCTCGGTGCATTGTGACCAAAATGTTTAAAAGAACGACCCAATTTATAAGCAGGAATCGCATCTACGTTACTAACTGAGCCAAGTGAGCCCTTGATCTTAAAAAGATTAAATCCATGCAGCATACGAAGACTGCTTACCATTACACTCCTGGAATTGGACATCAAAATCGGATTTTCAGGTGGGTAGGGAAATCCGATCAAAAGATGGTCTCCTTGCTCAATTTTTGCCGGACTGTCATTTTGGCCAATGGACGAAACGTAAAATTCTTTCGTCGTCCCCTGAATTTTTGGCGAATAAAGTGGACGATAAAGATTGAATTGACTCAACTCAGGATAAGCAATCGCTTCCTCTCTGGTCTCAAAATCAACCGCTTTATTCACACCTTGCAACTGCGCCTTCAACGGAAATCCCGCCGGAATGACAATCGGCTTATCCCCTTTCAATTCAAACGCAAAGATAGCCTTACCACCCAACCCCGGTGACAATCGATAACCCAGCAAGCGCACCAGATCGGTAATACTGTCCCGCCACTGCGCACAGCGTAAATACGCTTCATTAGCGTACAGCTCTTGATAGAAAGTCAAAATATCGCCGGCTATCGCTGCGCCTTCCAGAAGCGCAATACCAGGATCATCTGCTTCCCGGTGAGTCCAGTCGGTAAGAAGGGGATCTTGGTCCAGCTTTCTAAACAGAGTCTCACGAAAATCACTATATGTGCCTATCCGATAGTTAATGTGAGACAACCCGGGGCGATTTTTTATCTCTCTAGGAAACAGCAAGCGCTCGATACAGTCATTGTGGTATTCATCGGTCATTGTCGGCCTCCTCCTATATCAAAATCGATGTAACCCTCTTCAGTGAAATCCGGGTTGTTGCGAACCCGAATGATTTCATAAGAGGCAACTTCAGTGATTTCATTTGTGGCCTCCTCTTTACTGTTCCAACGTTTCATGCTTACCGATTTCACATGGTCCACGCCTTGAACTTTTTGCATGCGCCCGATGATTTCACTGGACCTGAGTTTCTGCCCAAATGTCCAGCGATCCGGGTGAAAAAAACCCATTCTTCCATCGGGTGTATAACCTTCTGATAATTCCTGTTTCAGGAGGTAACGGATATCTTCAACCCAGTAATCGGGATGGATGCACAAGCTGACTTCGATATCCAAAGGAACAAAATGGGGTTCTCGGATTTCCAAATCTTCACCAATGAGCCTAACCGCATTCAGATGGCGCTCAATTGTCCGCCGTAGCGAAGGCTCTAAAACCTTGGTTCCGATCGGGTCAATGGTAATTTGGACGGTTCGCCAACTCCCTGTCCAGGCATAGCGTGCCGCCGCTCTGGACACACCTGCCAACTCTTCAGCCCGATTCACATAATCCTGTAGCGTAATAGCACGCAGCTGCCGGGAACGGAAGGCTTCGGGAGCCCTGCGGATCACCTCGTTGACAGGCTCAGGCGCCCGCCCATTGATAACATCAAAGGGATTCCAGCATGCCTGAATCTCGGGGCAAACCGTAGCATCAAAGGCGCGCAATTGATCGTAACCGATATTGCCGTCAGGCCCCCAGCCGGCCCGATATCGACAGTGGACTTCGGCTCCTTCCGGTAATACCTTAGCATTGGTTCCGTCGCCGAATCGTAACTGGCTGCGACCCTCTTCATCAGCCTCAACCACGAAATGATCACCATGCTCGTCGCTGTCATCGCTGTGAATCAGGTTAATAACCTCTTCCCAGTCGTCATCACTTCCATGAGTGATTACCTTAACCTCAAGCGTTGACCTGGGCGGCACCTCACCACCGATTGGCGTCTCACGATAAGCTAGTGGTGCTTCAAGAAGCTTGCAAATCGCTATTTGCTTTTTGCTTCTTTCAAACTTAGATGAATTGTTCGAATGGAGCAGATATACAACCAGCCGGTCCTCTATTTTTTCAACAAGGTATTCTGATTTTGTCGCTCTGTCAGTTATTGTCCATTGGAGATCAGGTACTATGGTTATAACGACGCTATCGTCAGAGAGTGAAATATCAAGTAGTGTTTCAAGTGCCTCTGTCAGTCCTTCAAGAATATCAATATCTGTGGGTTCCATAGTCAACAGAAAAAGACGATCTGTTCCTGATTCGCGAAATACCGCCTCCACCGGCCGCCCGTGAAAAACCTGAGTCAAATTGCCATGGAATAAGGAAATATTATTCTTTTTACCTTCCTTACAATCCACAGTAAAGCAATAGCTGGTTTTCAGGGCATCCTGTTTTTCCCACCAAACTCGGACAAACCAAACCCCAGTTACCGGATCTTGCATGGCCCGGGCTCCATCATCACCAGCAAGCAACTTTAATAGCTGCCGCTTGTTTGGGTCTCTGCCAGCAATTTGTCCAGTATTTGGATTCAACCGCTCCTGAATTAAAAGATACTGTTCCCTTAAATGATTTTGTAACTCTATGACAGTTTCTTCATCAACATCAGACTCATAGCCATCGGCATTTTCAACCAGGAGCAAAAGATCAGCCGAAGTGCTGCCGGCCGCTAACGCAGATATCGAGTCCCCCCAGGTATAAAGCCCCAACTGATTGAGCAAGGAATACATGGCTTGTTCGGTTTGAGTTGAAAACACGATGGCCAACGGAGATTCCATATCATCACTTCCCGCCCAAACTGGCAGTCTGGCAGGAGTGCTGGCATCAGCCCTTAACTTAAACGCCAGCCAGGTGCTGGCCTGATTGCCTTGATGGATGTGATAATCCATTAATCGAGCGTGGCGAGCCAATGACACCCGCTTGCGCGCGGTGCCAAGATACGCCTCATTCATTACCCGGTCCTGGTAATCGCTGAGCTCATCAGCAGCAGCGCTGAACAATTCAATCAGCGTCTGATCCAGATCAGCTTCGCTGCTAGGTTGCCAACCCGGTACTCGCTGCATCATCGCGGTAATTAAGGTGTGCTTAAAGGAATCATAATCTTTAGCCAGATAATCGATCACCGGCTCTTCTTTTGGCGCCGGTGCTGATTCCCATTCAGGCGCACATTCAATGCTGAAACAGCCGGGACGAAATTTAAAATCGATTTCACTGAAAATTGGATCAAAATTCTCGTGATCAATACTCAGTGTATAAGTCGAGTAATCGCCAATCGGACTAACGGTAAGAACCAATACTTGCTCAATGTCTTCGACTGGTTCGATCGAATCAACCTTCACTTCACCAGTTGCAGCCCCCGCCCTGATTCGTTGGCCTCCGGATATAGGAAAAATCGATTCCGGTGAGCTTTCATCGATCACAAGATCAGATAGAATATTACTGGTATAAAAATGAACCTCCAGACGGGCTTCGGAAGGATTATCCTCGGGGAACAAAGAAACCAGAACCAGTTTAAAACCATTAAACTCACTGCTTTCTGCAAGATTATTGGCTCGCTCATTAAGTGCCTCTTGGTTGATAATCGACATCGACTAGCCTCCTCGCCTTTCAAAGCGCATCACGCGGGTATCCTCCGTACCGGCAATGCGGTACTTGATCTCCACTTCAATCGTCTCTACATGGGTAGCAACGGTCAATGCTTCCAGCGTTAGCCTGTGCCCGAGCCAACGAGATATCGACTGAGTTAACATGGCCTTGGTTACGCCATGAGTCGCATCAGTGATATTCTCGAAAACCATCCGCCGCACGCCACCGCCGAATTCCGGCAGGAATGCCCGTTCGCCCAGATTGGTAAGAATAAGCTGGATCAATTCATCACGGACATGCTCTTCTTTCGTACTCACCTGTACCGAGCGTCCATCCTTGCCGATATGGAAAGGAAACGATAAATGTTTGCCGTTTGTAAGGTTCATTGTGCTGAGGCCTTCATTTGAGTGTTTACAATCGTTGCAACGCCTTGCAGCATCCCCTCGGCATTAAAGCACTGCCCGATGCTGGATGAAACCAACGTAGCCGTACCGTTGACCGACGCTCGACCGGCTCCCGCAGACCACTGGATGCGCACACACGGCGAATATTTCGAACTAACCGTAAAAGGACAAGCAACCACCGTATGCACATCCGTTTCTAATAATACAGGCGAGCCGTTGGCAAAGGCATGGGTATTGCCCGTCGTCAGTATCGCACGTCCACCGTGAGAACACATGATCGTACTGTTTATTGTCAATTGATTGCCTGGCATCAGCGTACCTCGAATGCACCGTTGTTGATATTCACACCACTGGAAGATAGCACGATCTGCGTGGAACCGATCTTCAGTGTTATATCACTATCCGTCATGGTGATCTCCGCCCCATCGGGATGCAGCAATTGCATTTTGTTCTCCTCTTCATCCAGCACCACCTTATGCCCTGACGAAGTCACTAGAACTCTTGCCTGTGGACCAGCCGGTTCTGGCATCTCATCATCGGCCCACCAGCAGCCGGTCCAGATCGGCCGGGAAATATCACCCGCTTCAAATTCTATCCAAACTCCATCTTCTTCTTCCGGCAAAAACACCAGACCATGATCTCGCCCGGCAAAAGGAACAGCAGGCAAAGCCCAGGGGGATTCATCATTATCACCATAAATCTCGGGCACTCGAGCTTTTATCCTACCTAGATTGTCATCCTCCCCGACTTCGGTCACCAAGCCCCGGTATTTACCGAAACGGCGGTTCCGCATGTATTCCGCCATTTCGAGCAATAATCTTTCGCTATCACGATCGTCCATCAGAAAACACCTCTGGCAGCATTGGCCGTGCTCCGCCCGGAAGTTTCAGACTCGGCATTGCTGATTAACGAAAACGACTGGGAATAACTGGACCGGGTCAAGATGTGGGTCACCTGGCGGATGATATAAGTCCCGCTCTTGGGCGTGCCGCCCATGCGAACAATAACCAGACGATAGGGCAGCAACACAGCGGGGTAACAGCCTTCGATGATGCTGCCGCTGGCTTCAAAACTATAACTCGAACTTTCCGCTCGCGAGCTGGCTGCCCTTTCCGGGTCGATCGGGACGCACGGCGCAGGATCGACCAATTCGGTAGCTTCTTCCTCACCTTCCGGCAAGGCATCACGGTCCCCTAATACCTCCCGATCCCGAAAGCTGGTGTCGGAGGCAAGTCGCTCTTTATCCGCGATGCTTAACGTGGTCGCCTCGTAACGGGCCGGTCGCGTTGATGACTGATCGGTATTCAACTCTCGAATATTGGCATGATCGCCAAACAACACCATCTCCGGTAAATACGGCTCACCCTCTGTGTTGTCATTGATACCGGGGAAATGTCTGAAGCACCCCTGACTCTCACCTGGATTATCGCCCGGCAGCACATTGACATGCATCCCGTAGCGTCGGACCAGGCAATGCAACGCCGCAATCGGCGTGCCTCGATAACGAAATGGCGTGGCTTCATTCGACTCGGACGAAACTTCATCGTCTATCGTCACCTCAGTCCCAGCAATCGTCTCCGTCTCTTCAAACAGGCTCCGAATAATCTCCTGGTCCGATTCCTCAAAATTGAAGTCCCGGACATCTCGATCCAGCAGATCACTGTCATCACGCACGACTAAGGTTATATTGCTTTGTCCTGGTTCAAAACGCATTTGATTCACTTTTTTAACCACCGGCCCGTCAATCAACGGCACAAAGGCATTGGTACCCATGGCAACCTCGATACGTATCCGCCGAGCATTGTTGACAAAATGTTCGTTTGTATTGCGCCAGCGGCCCTGGCTATCCTGGCAAACCGGCACTTTCAGCCGGGCTTCCCAGGCCATATCGATTTCCTGTTCGACGGTAATATCCTCGACCTGATCCAGTTCCTTTCGGCTGGTGGGTTCATCATTGAAAAACAGCCGGTAGCGAATATTCCCGTTCATGAATCTGGAACCTCGATGGTTCTGCCCGCTTGCATCAGTTCATTGGCTTCCAATTCGCTGTTGGCGTCCGCGATATGCCAGAAGCGGGTACCATCACCGTACTGGCGCTGCGCTATCACATCCAGCTGATTGTTGGCCTTGATCAGGGTAGGCGTTCCATCAACTTGAGGGAGTCTGCGCAAGGTCACCACCTTGACGATTCGGCCGTCTTGGGTCGCGGTTTCTTCCTGTCTGAGCTTGTAATAACGTGATGACTCCAGAAACATATCCCCTCCTAAAATTTTATTAAGTCATAAATATCGATACCAACATCGACAAGGTCAGCCACCGCTTGGGTGTCCTTGTTAAGATTGCTGTATTCCATGGCTCCGCGAGCCACGATGTCATCCGAACAATGACCGACATTCAGCACCGAAAGCCTCAGCGAAACCTCCGCCCTAACCGGATTTAGAAAGCCATCGTACTCTTCCTCGTTAATGCTCATGGAGGTAATGGTCACCGGTAATACCCGCATCAACCCCCAGACAAACAGGATGCGCGGATAACTCTCCCTGGGAATACTCTGCGCCGGACTCGAATCATTCCGCCGCTGGGCAATCAGATCACTAATCGCATCAACAGCCATCTGCGGGAGATTGCTGAGCCTGCCTTTAGGGTGAATCATCTTCTCCAGCGCCGCCAACCGGTGACCGATGCCATACAGCCTGGCCAAAGGATTATCGTCATTCAATTTATCCGCCGCGCTGAAATAGGCGGTAAGACTGATATTCTCCACTGGCAAATCCCCCACCTGACTGGTCTCCCGGCTTTCCGCGCCTGTTGGACGGGACGGGATTTGAATCTCGCGTTGCAGGCTTTCCGGGTTAAATTGAAACAGCACGACATTGGGAACCGGACCCATAAAGTCACTGCCGTATTCTATTAGTGCACCTTTCATAAGTAGAGACATACTTAAATTTATTCCTTACCGATATGGTCAATTAATGACAAATCAACATTAGATCCCATTGTAAATTTCAATCAATATATTGTTTTTAAATAGATATTTTTCTATTCACCTTTCATTATTTCTTGTCCTGTGACATTCAATTGGGGTAGCCCGCATTAGGAATGACATAGTATATTTCGTACTTTATATGTTCTACCATATTAAGAGCATTACCAAGTTAACTGTGGCATTAATAGAAAAATAATTCTGCCGCCAGCACTGGGACGTGGCGCGACACATCTGTCTCCACATCCACTAGAACCAATTTCTTCAGGTACGGAAAGTCTTTCGCCAATCGCAACATAATTAAAGTAATTTGATAGATCTTCCCTACTTACTGGTAATTCTGGAGGTGAAGCTCCAGCCCTTTGCCCATGTGGGTTCGCAACACGGATGCTGGTCGTTCCTGAATCTTCACGTAATTCGATAACGCTATATGCGTGTCTTGAGCTAAAAGGAGCGTCTTCAGAGAGACTTTGTCTAGTTGATATAACAATAGCTTGATCACTTCTAAAACTCGCAATTATCTCATCGTATACTTGGTCAACATTACCAGAATTTATTTCCCATCTTTCTGTACCCCAGTGTCCTGTAATAGATCTAAATGCTGCATTAGCACGAATGCCAGGGGTTTCTAAGTTTATATATGAATGACGGTGATGCGCCATAGCTCTTTCGTACATTGCAACCCATAAAATGCCTCCTTCCAAACCACTACCTTCATAAACTGCTCCGGGTCTAACGCTAGCGCTACTTTCTGGAAATACTGGTTCCATTCGGTAGTGTTGTTGTGTTCCATCAAAAAGATCATAAAGTGTTACTGTGTAAGTTGTGCTTTGATGCTCTGATATCTCATGATTTGGCCGAATATGAGAAACAATATGTCGTCTACCGGCATCAGTACTTGAAAGCGCCATTAATGTTGCCATAAGCCAGCAATCAGACACCTGAAATTGTTCCACATGCTCAGGCAAAGGTTGGTAGTCTGGACCGTAAAGCGTGGCATCATCATATCGCCTCAGAGGAGGTGCAATTCCATGAAATCTTCGTTCATGTCGTAGTGGTGCAAGCTCCTCAACGCTGCTTTCAGGGGATACATAGCGTTGAATCAATGGTTCTCTTGTAGATGCTGGTTCCTCATGTCGAGTTTTACACTCATCTTCAGTTGAACATCGAGCACTCTCAGAAGATCTTTCGATATTGACTGTCTGCGGATTTAAACTACCTCGGCCTGCTTCAGTACTGAAAGTACTGATACTGCAAGCTTCTGGTTCCTTTGAAATAATCACTTGCAAAGGTCCTTGCTGTCTTCCTTCAAGTCTAATGTCTATTCGAAAGCCGGAATATGGTACAACAGTCCCATCGCCACTACTTCCAACAGATCTATATATATTTAATTGGTTAAATGAATAAGTACCTTGTGCATTGCCCTCTAAACCATAACGGTCAGCTGTCCAAACGAATGCATCGATAGGCCATAAAATATAATCAGGATATTCCTGATTGCCGCAGGTCCATTCACTTTCTGGGGCATGGGTCATTGTGCCTGGCCGTTGCAGAAATGAACCTGTTTCTCTGATATTGCCTCCCAATTGCTCTCTTACTTCTAAAGAAGAAACGGGGGGTATTACATGTCGCAATACATATGCCCCAATATAATTAGCAGTACTTGGACTTCCTGATTCACCCAACCCAATAGGATTTTCTTCCGGACCATTATGAATTGCAGTTACCTCCGGTTGACTTTCTTCTCTTCTGCATCCAGGTAAAGATAATAACCACCAAAAAGGATTAAATTTCTGAATTTGAATGTCCTGTTTTAGTTGTGGTGTTGTTTCTGGAGTAGCATTTAAAGGCCTTGTATTTGTGTTTCTTGTTTGTTGTATGACATGAACTAGCTCGTGGGCTAGTATTTTTCTTCCATGGACAGTCTGAGGTGAAAATTGATTATTATTAAAAACAATGTCCTGACCAACTGTGTAGGCAAGAGAATGAAGTGACTGAGCGGATGCATTTGCAGCAGAATCCGTGTGTACCCGAACTGAACTCAAATCATAACCAAGCTTTGGTTCAAAGTAATTTCTAACATTCCTCGGCAAAGAATGACCACTCCTGTTGCTTATGTAGCTGGAATTAGAACGAAGAGTTGTGTTTATGCTATCCATCCTACTAGGATTACTCGTCTGCAGAATACGCCCTGCAATTCTATCCGCTTCCTGCTCGTATTTATCATTAGGTTGCCCTATTTTAAGCTTTGCCTGAATAAGAGGTTGGGCAGCCTGATTACTAAATGTTTGTTTGCTTTCCTTCCGCTGTAAGTTACTCTGATTGCTGTGAGATACTTTTATGTTCGGTATCTTAGGCTGCCTTTTTGCCTCATCAAATACAGAAACATGAGGGCGAGCCTTTTGCATAATCTTCTCTTGTTGCTGATTCTCGTTAGTTTTAGTCGATGACTGTCTCTCACTAAAATCATACATTACCACGCCCTCCTAACTCACCCATCTCTATCATCCGCCCATGTTTCATTAGTTCCCGCCTTGCAGAATTCCCTATATGGCCCATCTCAATCTGCGTCCCCTCATTGCAAGCCAAAAATGCAGCTCCCAAAGCAATATCCTTAATACTCGCCCCACTAATCTCTAACCGGCTAGCCAACAAGTTCCAATTGATATCATCCAACAATGGTGTTCCATCTATTGCCTGCTCTGGCAATGCCAAACGCCAGATAGCCAGGCGCTCTTCCACTCCCGGCATCGGGAAATCCACAATAAACCGCAATCGCCGTAAAAAAGCGGAATCAATATCACCTTTGCGATTGGTCGCCAAAATGGCCAAGCCTTCATACGACTCCATACGCTGGAGCAGATAATTCACTTCTATATTGGCGTAACGGTCATGGGCATCTTTTACTTCAGTGCGTTTGCCAAACAGCGCGTCGGCTTCATCAAAAAAAAGTACTGCATTGAGGCGTTCGGCTTCATCAAAGATTTGGCGCAGGTTTTTCTCGGTTTCACCGATGTATTTGCTCACCACACTGGCCAGGTCGATGCGAAACAGCACTACACCCATACTGGCGGCTAGCACCTGTGTGGCCATGGTCTTGCCCGTGCCTGAAGGCCCGGCAAATAAGGCTGAAACTCCTCGGCCAAGCGGACGTTTTTTTCCGAAGCCCCATTGATCCAACACGGTGACGCGATGGGCGACATGGGTTTCAATTTCGTGCAGATGGGTTGTCGTTTCCTTGGGCAGCACGATGTCATCCCAGCTATAGGGTGTGGGCAATAGGGTTGCTAGCCTTCCAAGTCTGCCATGGGAAAAACTGCGGCAGGCGGCCCAGAGCGCCTCACGACCGTGGTGTGCTTTTGCTGCAACTTTATGGATCTCAGCAGGCGTTAGGGTAAAGCGTTCTGCGAGTGCCGCGATACTAAAATCATCTATGCCTTTGGGTAATACCTGCTGCCAGATCGCCTGGGCTTGCATCGGTGTCGGCAGGGCAAAGGGAATGATTTCAGTATAGGGCGCATGGTGCGACAAAGATAGGGGTTGTTCTACACCAAAAAGCTGCACAGGCGCCTTAAATGGCGCTTCCGACCAAACCTCTACAGGCACCTGATCGGCATGATCCCAATAGAGTGCACAGCCTTGCAGCAATGCCTCCCTTTCGGCGCGAATCAATCGCTCACTGACATGACTGTCGGTTAGCTGGGCGCCTTCTTTCTGTTCTATTCTCAAGGTGCGCGGCGCATCCAGACAAAGAACTTTCAGCCCCTGCTCCGCACAGAGATGTGCTGCCCAGGCTTTACGACCTATGCCCTCTGCACCGATCAATTGGGCCAGTTTTACCTGCTCAGCGCCGGGGTGCCCTTCCGCCTGAGAAGAGTGTCGTAAAAGGTTTTGCGCCTTCTCCCCTTGGGAGAAGGCTGGGATGAGGGAATCAATATCTTTTGATTTCCCCTCACCCAACCCTCTCCCTCTGGAGAGGGCTTTTACAACAGCCTCCTGAACCAATAACTGCCGCAATGCATCTACTGCTGTGGGTTCATAGGCAAGCTCATCATCGGCCTGCAACCACTGTGCAGCTACTGATAATGAAGGTGCTATGGCCTGATTGCCTGTCAGAAAGCCAAAAATTCTTGAATCTGCACTCCAGCGCGCCATCTGGTTCCACGGTTCTTCCTCGCTTGGGCGTGGATAGGCGAGCAACCATTTGAGTAGTGATGACTCTGCAGCGATGCGATCTACATAATTCCATTCGAATAATACATGAGCCAGCCATGGCGTTGCCGCACAGTATGCCGCATCGTCATGCAGGTAACCATACAGGCGGCGCAGACGGGGATCAATTTCACCTGCTACACACAGCAACAGGAAGTCCGTCTCGATGGGTGATAGTGAAAACAGTGCGACTAAATCGGCAAGTAGTCCATTATCGATTTGTTTCTGCTTATCCTCAAGCTCAATGATACGGTGGTTGAGTCCACGTATCCCTGTCTCGGATTCATAAAATGCGACTTCTTCAGCGCGGTTGTCGAGATTCAGGCAGGCGATATCGACTTCTTCATGTGGGATAGCCAGCCCCTGGGCCGGGAATTGATTGGTTGTTTCCCAAAGATGACGCTGCCATAACACCCGCCGATAACCACGCAGTCTGATTCGCTCCAAACCCAGGGCCAAACCTTTATCCAAAGTGGGATGATCTGCGACAAACAAATAATCCTCAGGATGACCAAGGTCTTTTTCCATAATGTGTTCCTGAGCCGTATTCATGGCGTCACCTCGAACCAGCGTGACGGCGGTGTGCTGATGCCATTTACGACCACTCTTAGCGAGTAAGTTCGTATATCCGAAATATCAGAAACACTAATATTAGGAACACTTGCTTCGATCCGGTTTGTAGCGCCAGGAATCACTCTAAATTCTCCTGGCCCAAGTTCGGGTAATGGTGTTACTACCTCTTCGCCGGGTGTTACATTGGTTAATCGAGTCACGCCAAAAAAAACCTCAACACTGCGAATATCGTCTCCCGCAAATGGACCACCATAGATTTCAAATGATGTGCTGACGGACCCAGTAGCTGGAACGATATCGGGAAGAGGCTCTCCTTCAGCATTATCTCTCCCGATAACCGGCGCGATATTAACCGAACTAAAATTGGAAATATCCTGACCTTTCTGGATATATATCTGGTAAGGGCCAGGCACAATGTTTCTTCCCGATGCAAGACTTGCAACTTGCAATTCCATGCGCTGGTCACCGTGTAGGACTGTAATCCAGTCGGTGATATCAATATAAGAAGGCTCACTCCAGAATGGACTTTGTAAAAAGACACGTGTTCCGACTCCGGCAAACCCAAAGCCCAACACCCGGAACGCCCCGCCTACCGGCACTGACGCAGTAGGACTGATTGCCAGACGCTCGATTGTCTGCCCCGGCAAAGTAAAACGATAATCCGATTCGGTTGCCTGTATCCAGATGGACTGGAAGGGGCGCACCTCTATTTGTGGTGTAAGCACAGGAATAGGTGATGCGGTAGGCTCTTCGGCCTTTAACATCACCACACTGACTTGATAGACCGCTGACAAGCGCATTGGCGAGGAAATGCCGGTCCAGACTTTGTTTAATTCGTCAAGGTTCGCTGGATGCAAGGCCAGATGAAATTCATTGTGATTACCGTTTTCTCTCAAAATGCTGGGGAATGCATAAGACTCAGTACCGGTACCAATTTGTGTATTCTCATCAATAAAAGGATAGTCATGCAGGGCCTTTAGGGCATAGCCCATCAGGCGTTGTTCATATATAGACCGTAATGAAGAATCAGGGGTAATGCTTTTTACAGTCAGAAGGTAGTAAAGACTCAAACCCATTTCCTGGAATTGAACAGGAGGAGAATTCCCCGGCGGTGCAGGTAGGTTCTTGCTGTGTCCATCTTCTTCAAGGTAATAAAGATAAACACTGAGTGCATTGAAAGGCGTTTCGCTAGTCAACACTTCATCAAGCAAATCAGATGGAGCACCAGTGACAGTTAAACTGGTGAACATCAATGGATGTGTTATCTGAATATATCTTTTTAGTAATCGGGTCAATGTTTCGGTTACCAATGACAAGTCTGTTAAAGCCATAGTGCTAACACTCCTTACCTTTCATCACCGAATCCTCAGATAATGACGACTTAGCCGGGAAGACCCCGTTGACTGCCTACTGGCTGGTTTATTGGTTGCTTGCGGTGCTTGTTGCTTGACTGTTTTAGGTTCCTCTATGGTGAGATTAATGTTACCTACTGAAAGATGCAGGTTTCCAGTTTTAAACTGCTCATTTTCGGTATTTATTTGTACAAAGGCATCTTCTACATGTTGCTCTGGTTTCAAAACCACAGTGCTGTGTTGTTTTCTTTGAATCGCCTTTTTGAGATCTTCTTTAAGAATGGTTTTTTTTTTGCTGCCATTTGTTGGGCTTATCAACCACTCTTTGATGGCTTTTTGGTAGGCGTCAGGCAACTGGGAAATATAGACATGTTGTTCTATTGAAGCGGGTGAAGCTGAGTCCCCGGTTTCGGTGACTATTGACTGCTCGATTTCTGTCTGTAGCGATGCTGATGCTGTTTCATTTTTCGTAGAATCATCATAATTCTGTTCTGGAGCCGGTATTGATTTTGATTGTTTGCTGTTGTCAAATTTTGCAGGGCTGTTCTGTTGAAAATTATGCTGTTCAGGCGTTTGATCTATTAAAGGCGCAAGGGCATGACTACCGGTTTGGGTATTATTTTGACCGGCGTTTTTCAAAAATCCTGAGGTCTTACGGTTTTTTATATCCACGTTGATCTTTTGATTATCCTCAGCTGCTTTCCCTGCCTTTTGATGATGGCCGGAAGCCCTTGAACCCGATGGTGCGGTTACTTCGATAATTTCCTCTATTTCCAGGGATTCCGGGCGCACTGAATGATGTTGGGCATCTGCTGTTTGGTTTTCACTTGGTTGTGTACGGTGCGATCTACTCGGTCCCTTTTCATCCAAATTGATACCTGTTTGCTGAATCAAGCGGGAAAAATAGTTGTTCATCTTTTGCTCTCCTGCTCAATCAAGCTTAAATGACGCTGTAGCCGCCAGGGTGGCAGCGCAAAAATATCCTGGTCATTCCAGTGATAATAAAATGCCAGGGTATGAACCGTTTCGATCAATCTGTTTTGCGCACTTTGTAATTTTTGCAGGCAAATCTCGCCAAAGTCGATGTCATAGGCATATTGCTTTTCACAAGATGGGCAACTGGTATTTATACGAAAATTTACCAAAGGATCCATTGCTTGCATCGCATCATTGATATTTTGCAGCCAGTCGCTATTTTGCTCGCCTTGCGGATGAAATGTGAGTTGCTGCTCTTCCGGGAGCAAGGAATTGATCATATATTGAGCTGCTGAAGATTCACCCCGATAAGAATCGGATAGCCATTTTAGCTGGTCGGAACCTTTAGGTTTGCGCAGTGAAAACAGCTGATGATTAATTTCAACAGCTATACTTTCATTCTGTTCTGATGAATTCTGAATATTGGCAATATCTTGCATGGAAAATTCAACTTCCATCTCCTCATGACATTTAGAGTTTTGACAACGCAAGTCAACATTAATTTGCCGAGATGAATGAGCTAGGGATGTAATAGCAAGCAAGCATTCAGTCCGTTGACTAAGATCAAGCTTCCAGAAGAAACCTTCTTCAGGGTTGTGCCCCGCTTTATCTGTTGTACAGCAAGCTAGGATCTGTATTTCCAGCCACGGACGCGCTGTGTGATCAAAATCAATGGCCAGATCTTCTGCCCGAAAGCCAAAAGGACGCAACCAGAGTTTATTTGAAGTACTCTGTTCATCAGCATTTCCAACAATCTGTGGAAATGGAATACTTGAACTTTGATCCAATAAAACTGCCATCGCTGTTCCCTTAACCTTGATTAGGCTGGAGCTGGAACATCTGAAGATTCGTCGGGCTCGGTAAGACCCGGATCACGATCCCAGCTTTCCAATTCAATTTTAAGCGACTCAATTGCGACTGCATTGGCATTGGCGTCCAGATCCGGGACTGCTGTGAAGTCACTTACCCAGCAATCATGAAGATTGTAACGCAAAGCCACATGACCCTTTTCATTCATAACCTCAAGGATCAAATCTTTTTTAAAACCCACAAGATCCATTAATGTATCACCGTCATAGGAATGCACTTTATTCGCCCATTTTTCGAATTCCAGATCATGGGTAACCCCTCTTTCACAGGTAATTCCTTCATAACTTGTTCGACCAGGCGACTTGTGGTCTCTGCTGTTATCACCTCCAGAGCGATGTGTTACCACCTCCGTAGTACGTTTAAGCGCACTGACTTTCGATACTCCCATAATGGTCTGCAGTGCACCCGTTTCCGTATCCCATTTGATTATAAATTTATAATTCTTATAGGGATCTTTACGGTGGGCATTTATATCAAATCCGTAACCGTTAGCCATGATTTTTCCTCCCCGTATTTACGTTAGATGAGATCGCCAGCAATCTGCTGGATTTTTACTATGACAAATTCAGCCGGCTTTAACGGTGCAAAACCAACCACAATGTTGACTATGCCAAGATTTCGATCCGCCTGCGTGGTAGTCTCCGCATCGCATTTAACAAAAAATGCTTTATTTGGAGAACTGCCCTGAAATGCCCCTTGGCGGAATAATCCCGTCATAAAGACACCGACATTAAGCCGTATCTTGGCCCAAAGTGGCTCATCGTTGGGCTCGAACACCACCCATTTGGTACCGCGATAAAGTGATTCTTCGATAAACAAAGCCAGCCGGCGGATGGGGATGTATTTCCATTCTGATCCGATATCGTCAGAGCCGTCCATCGTCCGTGCCCCCCAGTTGACAAAACCGTTGGGGAATTGACGCAGGCAATTGACCCCGAGTTTATTTAGTACGCCATTCTCTTTGTCGGTAAGGTTAACTTCCACACCCAGCACACCTCTGAGGTCCGCTTCAATACCTGCCGGAGCTTTCCACACTCCCCGTGTTGAATCGATTCGCGCCATCAAGCCGGAAATCATGCCCGATGGACCCATGGATTTCTTGATCCCGTTATCGCTATATTGAACCTTTGGATAAAACACGGCAGAATGATCTTTCACCACCATAGAACGTAACTGGTTTACTTCGATGCTGGTTGCAACAGGACGGCGGTCTGCATTAGTCCAGCTTGGCGGCGCATCCATTAACAGGAATGCACGTTTTGCCTGACAATACTGGCTGGCTCTGCCCAACAATTGCACATAGCCAGCTTCTGAAATATCCTGATCGGCAGGGAGCACCATTAAGTTGAAAAGATCAACACTATCCAAGGCATGAAAACCGGTCTGTTCCAATTCACTGCCGAAATAATCACTGGGATCTAGAGGATTTCCGTCATCATCTCGTCCGATACTCAGCGTGTCGTCCTGAAATCCACTAGACCCCACAAAACCCAACGCATAACCACGGACATTTTCTGTGAAAAAATCTTCACTTATTGTTCCAGACGGCTCCTCGATTGTAATTGTGGAATTAATTGTACCACTGGTGGGAATCAAGGCCAGGTGATATCCCCAGACTTCGGCACAAAATGGCAAACTGGTATGTGGAGTAGATGGTGCGGTCTCGTTGATGGTTTTTGCAATGATCCTTAATTTTTCCCTGACGCCATCATTGTGACCATTAACATCCGATGACAGGCCATCCTGGTACCAAGGATCGCTACCATCATCATCTGTCGTTATCAGTTTGTTCGTGCCGTCAGGACTAAAACTAATCGGAAGGCCTGAAAGGGCAACCGATTCCAGTGCCCTTTGTTCAAGCCCAGCCAGTTCATTTATGTCGCCGTTAAACAGAGTCGCTGTAGGCATCGGTCTAAAATTGCTATAGCGAGGAACTTCAATACCGCCAAAATCCAGTCCAAGCATTAAAGCGGATGCCAAATCACCTGTAGAGCTATTTCGGATTCGGACACTGGAGTTTGAATCAATGTCTCCAACCGCTGCACCTGAAATAATCCGCAATACACTGACATCAGAATCGAGTGACTGCCAACTGCAGTGTATGCTCAATCCTGAACCCACTAATTGGGCATTAATTCTACTTGCAATCTGTGAGGCAACATTACCTGCATCTCCATCGGTAAATGCACTGGAGTCTGCTCGCAAATCGATACGAATGAATGGCCCATTATTAACACTGATTTCAAATCGGCTTTTCAGCTCCGAAGTCCCTGGTGGATGAATTAGGCTATTGAGGTCACTAACAAGACTACTATCAGCAAATGGCCTTCTGCTTTCGCTAAACCCGGGTTCGCCATCATCTAAAATATCAAATTCATCAGCAAGCTTAATATCAACAAGATCTGAATTCTGACTCACAAAATCAGGTACAAAACGCAGAGAATTAGGATTCATGGAAAGGTTAATATGAGTTTCCGAGGCGATTTCTCGACCTCCCGCTTCTCGATGAATCACTCGCAAATTAAAAGTTTCATCGGGGTTAGGTGTGTTGTAATCCATTTCCAGAGAAACGGCATTCCCCCAGTTTCCAGCCTCCTTTGCCGTAACAGTAAGAACGTTAACACCGTCTGCATTTTGTAAAGTTATATTGGCCTTTTCTGCGCCATGAGCAAGCCGAACTACGTAACAATCTGCCCCGCCGTTCTCAAAAAACTGCCGAACGCTTTGAGCCAAGTCACTGTAAGGATGTGATCCACCGAATGTACGGCTGAAATCGGAAAGGTTGAGTATTCTCTTTGCTTTATTAAGCGACCCTTTCTCAGTTCGTCCAAAAAAGGCAGCAATCGAAGTGGAAACTCCGGTAACGGTATGCACACCACTTGGAACTTCTTCTATATAAACACCTGGGTAACTAACTGAAACCATCATTAACTCCTCTTACCTTGTTGTCTGTTAATACAACAATCACTATTTTACTTGGCATATATCAATTAAGGCCGCAAATCCAGCTAAGATCAGTAACAAATTAATGTTAGCTAGGTCAGTGTAATTGACACCACTTTTATCCATCACAATTTGATCAGTAAATCCATTTTGGTAAACACCTGATTGAAAAAGTCCGTTGCTGCATCTTCATCACAAAGCCCAGATAATATAAAGTCAAACGTACCGCCACTGCTGTCAACTGCTCTGTATAAATAAACCCATTGCCCTTGATACCATTATAAAAACACCTATAAAACGACTTCATTTAGATGGTGTCTTTTGAGGCAGGTACTGGACATTCAGTCCGCCTCCGTTTCTTAGATATTCGGAAAACTTACGATCTTCTATTTTGGCACCTGTGAAATCTGCGCCTTTAAAGCTTAATTCACTAAAGAATTGAACCGGAAATATTATCGAAGCCTCCTTAAAATTAGCTCCGTTGAATATCCCTTGTTGGAAAATGACATCCTGTAAAATCGCACCATCAAAGCGTGTTTTCACACAATAAGACTCTTCAAGTGAAGCACCGCGCAAGTCGGAAAATGAAAGATTGACACCAGAAAGATTAAGTCGAATAAGCCTCAGTCCTGAAAAATCCGTATAGGAAAGTGAGATACCTAATTTAATTTCCTACTAGGTAAATAGACCTATAAAAGTGCATAGTCAATTTCTTCATAATATTAAAATCTTAAAAAAACAAAGTGGAGAGCTTTTCGGTAGTACAGGTGCAGCTATTAAATTAGTGTTTGTTAGAAAATTGAGAATATAGACTCAATCTATCCACTGAGTTTAAAAACTACCTATTATTTCTACACCTCTCAGACTAATATTTCAACCGAGTATTTTAGTCGGGTAATGGTATTTTAGGTCGTACAGTTACTCAAGTGACTCATCAGGTACGGTAAAAAAGCTAGCTTCATGGTATTTCGGAACCGGTAATGGTTGTTTTAACGGTGCTTGCTGGACGGACGGATTACCGGCCAATCTTACCCATACTTTCCAGCCGCTGCCATGAGCATATTCCCGGTAAGCTTGGTAATTCGAGTGGGCGGGCTGCCAATCTAGGTCGCTGCCGCCGATGCGGACATACAAATCGCCATGTCGGCCGTTGATAAGGGCGGCATACACCCCTTTTTGCAAGGCATTATGCTGAGTATGCAAATTGCTTCCGGCATCTACCCCAGCTACTTTGCGAGCATTAATCAGCGCCTTGATTTTATGTCTCAGATCACTGCCCCAGTCAAAATAATGTTGCCAGAATACAGTTGGCAAGCCTGGGTGGGTCAGAATATAAGCATAGCCCTGTTCAACCTGCCAGTCATTGAGAAAATCGTCAGTTTCATGACCTTGTTGCGGCAAGCCGTTTTCATTAGTGCGGTAACCGGTATCATGATTTTTTAAGAAAGTGACTGCTTTGTTTTTCCACGGATGCCCGTCTGTGTTGTCGCCGACCATACCTAGGCCATTGCCGTACCTATACAGTGCCGGATAGTTACCCTTATTGTCTTTCAAGGTAAAAAAGGTGCTGAAATCAAACACACTGCTGGCCGTGGTCAGATCGTTTGCGGTGGTTGCGCTGTGCCATATCCAGCCTCTTTGCGCCGAGTGGTCGCTCCAGTCATATTCGCCGACTGAGAAAGTCGGATGAGTGGCCCGATTATAGACCGCCAGCCAATGGGCGAGGAAACCATGCACCATGTCATAGCGCCAGCCTCGGTAGCCGATAGACTTTAACTGTAACAGATATTTAATAATATCCCGGCGTACGGTTGTATTGCTGTGGTCGAGATCGCGAAATGCCGTATAGGCATAAGTGCTACCGCCGTGGCGGGTATAGTCTGATGGGTGTGCTTCAGGAGCGCCACGTTTGTCATTGGGGGTATTGTAAACTTCCGAGGCAGAGTTCGAAAATGCTTCATCGCCTGCGGTAATCGCCCAAGTACCCCAGTCTGGGTTGTTAAAATCGGCCCATCCCTGGTTACCATCTCGGTGGTTGATAACAATGTCGGCAATCGGTTCTATGCCCTGTTGCAGCAACTTTTCCAGCATGGCACGGTGTTGGGCCTGATTGCCGTAGCTGTTATTGAGATTGAAATATTCTTTCGGGTTGTAACCGGCGCTGATCTTGCCGGCATATGAAGGTGGTGATAGCCAGATCATATCAAAGCGACCAGCGCGGATGGTAGACGCTTGTCGTTTGACAATTTCATACCATTTGTCCGTGCCGTATTGTGGGAAATGATCCGGCTGGCCATGGCGGTAGGATTCCCAATAGAAGCCTTGCAGCAGAACCCGGTCATCAGCAAAGCCGGCCTGAGCAGTGCAGAGTCCTGAGTAGAGCCATAATTGCAGCAGAATCAGGATGAACGCGAGTGGATTCGACATGATTGTTACTCCTCCGAAAAATATGATAGAAATTTTCATCAATTGCTAAGGAATCGCTAATTAAATCGGAATTGTCATTTCGACCAGCTGGAGAAATCTTGCTAACCTAGTGATGCATAACACATCACTGGAAATAATATTTCTCGCCTTGCTCGAAATGACAAATTAATCAGCATTTCCCTAAAGGCCAAATGCTTTGGTATAGATATAGTCTTTTTTAATCAATGACCACCAGTCCACAGCGAGACCTTGCAATACATATTCATAGGGCAGCCAACCATAGCCCTCATCACCCCAATCGGAACTCCACGAATTCCTTATTAGAAAAGCTCCGGTAGTGCTTGAATGACAATTACTGTTTTTGATTTTCAGCTTGTCGTCGTAACCAACCGCAACTATCGCATGACCGCCCTGCGCCCTATCTGTCGCGCAGGGAAATGGGATTTTGCCTTTACCAGCTCCGTTGGCTTGCCGAATCGAATCGTATACCGTAAAACCAAACATGGAGGGCATATTGGCCGCTAGATTGGTTTTGATTCGTTCCAATAGCTTTTCCGGTTGGGTACCAGAAGGATCTAGGCGGTAATAGGAAATGGCCTGATAAGATTGACCGAAGGCGTATAAAAAAGCGGAGGGTTCGACATCGAATTTACTAATATCATAAGGCCAGTATTTTTCCGGTGGCACTCCGAATAAAGCCATAGCACCCATGGTGGAGCGCAAATAGGCGCCTGTATCTCCAGTCCAGCCAAGCAGGTTTCGAGTCACCTTGTAAAGGAACAGCTTAGATGCATTTAGATGCTCGCCAAAGGCTTTGTTTTCATAAAACTCAATCATACCCACGCCTGCATTGGCGGTACAGGAACCTAATGCGCCCTGGTCTTCGATTGGCGAACACCAAGGTTTGAGGTTAACTTTTTCGGGCAAGTCGGAAGTTGGTGCGAGTACTTTAAGTTTTTTCAACATCGACTTGATATCGTCCTGTTCGATGGAATAATCTCTGAAATCAGGCAGATCACGGACCCATCCGAAATTATATTTTTCTTGTATATTGCTCATGATTGTATCTCCACTAATTTATACATTAATTTCTGTACAACGTTCAATTCGCTCATTTCTTATTTTGACTTTTGTTACATCAAAATAGTATTGTGCGCCCATCTTCTTTAACTTGTCCTTTACTATAGGTCACGGTATGCCGGATAGCATTTTCCATATCCAGCAACGCTATCTGACCGCCTTTGTTAGACAGCTGTATCGCGGCAGGATCGAGGATAAAACGCAAGGTTTCTCCGGCTGCTATATTGATTTCTGGCAATAATTGGGCACGATTATTACGATCCAGAAGCCGCCATTTTTGCAATGATGTGTCTGAGTCCCCGGTATTGATCAGGGTTACTGTTTCCTTACCAGGATCATCTCCGGCCGGATTGATAAGCGCTGCGATGATGCGGATATTGCTGGCAATGATGGAATTATTGTCGTTGTCGTTGTTATCATTGCCATCGGCTGAACCCAGAAAAACAGGGTAGAAGGTGCGGACATGTAAGTTATTGCTGCTGCGGAACAATTTTAGACTGTATTTTGCCCCATTGATTTCCGCCTGTTTAGGGGCTCTTGCACCAAGATGAGCACGTACGCTGCCCAGCGCCAGCAGTCCTTCCACACTGCAGCCAACAAAAAAACCACCGGTTGCCTTAGTCAGCGGGCGAATAGCTTTGCGGTCATAATCCGGCGCATCCCAGCGATAAGAAATTGTCACCGATTCCGGGAACTGTCCTTGTCCCTCTGATTGTTTTGATCCTAGATAAACAATACGATCATTGGTTAATCCGGGGAAGTACTCGATTGCTCCATCAACCTCTCTGGCAAAACCATCATCAAGATGATATTTGTACCAAAAGTGATATCCTTGTGCTTTAGGTCCTTCTTGTTCGCCCACCACCACATGTTCAAACCCAGTTAAATAAGGATCACCGCCCATAGAAAACGGCCTAAACCACATTTCCATCAAGGTGTTATACCAGCGCTCACGGGTAATACTAGTGTTTGTTTCCTGAGCGACATATTCCCGTGCCAATTGCATCGGTGCGGTATCCACCATGGCGTGAACTAGGTCGTGGATTTCTTCCCGTTCTTGTGGCGTTTCATTTTCCACATCTCTTTCAGGCAAGGCATAATTGTCGAAGAGTCCCCGACACAAGTCATAGGTATGTTTTTTTTTCGCAGGAATGACAACCTCGGGCAAAACCTGTAGCTCTCTGTTGCTAGCATTCAAGCGACTGTTGACTTTGACAAATCCCTGCTCAGAGTCGCCTGCCTCTGTATCTAGGATCGGTTTTATGCCAGAATCGGTTTGATCTGCATCCCATATTTGTTGATAAATATCAGCCATAACAATTCTCCTGCCTAGTTAAATATTGCTTAATAATGATTTTCACCACATCTTGCGTACCCTTTGTTTTTTTCGATTTGTATTTTTCATTTATTCGAAAATCTCAAGTTGGGGGCGATGTAGAATTTGACCTATAAACCCCGTTAAGCATTTGTATTACTCGTACAGCATTGAATTAACTGACAAGTGTTATCTTTGTTTGTCACTTAAATCACAATATCGTTTGTGATACATAGATTATCTGACAATGCTTAACTGGGTTTGTGTTCCGAACTCTACCTCGCCCCCTACAAACCCTTTTTACCATTTGTTTAAAAACGTTAAGTTACTGCAAAATAAGACTGCTTTGAAATAATTTTCAACCGTTATTTACTTTATTTATGCAATTGCTAAGAATTATTAATTTCGCCTAGAATCTTAAGGTATTCCCAGCCTCGTTCGGCTGTAATGGTCAAGTAAAACAGGACACTTTCTTAGACCTGTTTTTTATGGAACTCACGCTCAAACTCTAAGGGCGATTTATAGCCTAATTTAGAGTGTGTCCGCTTACCGTTATAAAAAGCTAAGTAA
>Ga0209184_1000477_pt1 | contig 42024 bp, 35 predicted proteins | sample EN8Hudsemesocosm_2_FD_184627 | JGI IMG/M metagenome (GOLD analysis project Ga0209184, IMG submission 184627) | Methane-oxidizing microbial communities from mesocosms in the Hudson Canyon - EN8C Hudson Canyon (SPAdes) (version 2) | ecosystem: Environmental > Aquatic > Marine > Cold seeps | place... | reverse complement strand
ATGAGCTCATGGCGAAAGTATTCTTGCTCTTGCTTCTCGGTAACTTGAGCGGCGGTGGGTTTAAACAACAAGTTGGCCAGCAATACCCCATACAAAGTCGTGATTAACGCTAGGGCCAAACCCTTGCCCAAATTCGCCATGTCCCCCCCCATGTTATCCAGCATAATAATCAAACCCACAATGGTACCCACCATGCCAAAGCCCGGGGCATATACGCCCATAGTATTAAGGATTTTTCCCTCAAGACTCTGGCGCTGCCAATGACTGTCCATGGCATCTCCCATGATGACCCTTATATCCCCTTGTTTATATCCCGACCCCATAAGCTCTATTCCCAATGCCATATGCTCGTCATTTTTTTCTTGCTTGGTGAGACTATCCTCCAGTGCAGATATGCCGCCATCGCGATAAATTTCACTTAATTCCATGAAACGCTTCACCAGATCGGACAAATGCCCTTGAGTGGTATTGCCAGCCAAAATGGTTTGAAACATGGCCTTAATGGCATGCATCACCTCGGCAAAACTAAAACTAATCAAGGATGCGGCAAAGGTGCTGCCCACCACCATCATGCCGCTGGCCACACTGACAAACATCATGTAATTATCGGTGCTGGTCATCACTGCGGTGACAAACAGCCCAACCCCGGCAGTGATGCCCACTAATGTGCTGACGCTAATCATGCTTAAGTCACTCCAAGCTTGTTAGTGTTAAGCACAGGTGAATGGGCCAAAGGCCGCGTTCGCGCCATGGCCGTCATCTGGACTGAGCTCGCTTGGTGGGTTTGGCTTGTTTGGTTTGCTGCAACATCTCCATGGAGAATTTGCCGGTATTAATGTATTCACGCAATTTTTGCACAATACTGCGGCGCGCCTCATCTATTTCCTTTGAACTAATACGCCCTTCACTGCGCTTTAAATCCTCCCGAGCCAACGCCTTTAATTTTGGCGTGAGAGAAGACAACACATGCAACTTAAACTCATCAGGGGTATTACAGATTGCCCGCCCAATATGCTGGCGGTCTACTTCACGCAGGGCGTTGCTTAATATTTGCCTAGGGGTTTTGGCCAGGTCAGAGAAGGTAAAGTATTGTTTACGTAAACGGTAGAAACTATCGGGTTTATCTTGCTTGAGGCGCTTAAGTACCTTGGCCTCCTCTCCCGAACTCATATTATCCAACATGCTAATTAACATGCTAAGGCCATCGGCATTAACGTTTTCAAAACTGGGCACCCGTTGCGCTTGTTTGGCCAGGCGGTCGGCCACATCCTGAAAAGTATCAAGCGGAAAGGTTTCAAACTGACCAAGCTCGGCAATAACTTGGGCTTGCTTCTTAGTGGGGATTCGATTCAGTACTCGTGCAGCCTGCTCAGAATCCAACTGACTCACCACTAGGGCCTGAATTCGCACATCTTCATGCTGCACCAAAAACAACACTTGGGAATCATTTAGCCTTTGTAAAAACTCAAAAGGCAGTGCCTTACTAGGCTCCACATTTTGAATGTGCTGCTGCAATAACTGATAAAAATCCTGGGTATCTCTGTGTTGCTGCTCTTCATCTGGTGGCTGGTCGGCCAGGTGCCCCATAATGGTTTGCAGCTGTAACTGGCCCACATTGGGAAAGATAGAACGAAACAAGCTGCGCCCTAATACTTTATACAAGGATGCCACCATAGGATTTTTTTCCGGCACCGAAATCAACTGCTCCATCACGTGCTGAACCTGTTGCGGCTGCCCTAATCCTAAGGAAATTATTTCCTGGCGGTTCTTTTGCATTACAAGTTTATCATTGCCCCCTTCGACTGCGGTTGACTTAGGTGGATTAAAATCTTTTTTCATTAATACATCTTTAATTTCTTCCTTTTTACTGGGCTCGGTTTTTTTACGCAATGCCAACACAATCAATATCAGCAATAACATAATCAACAAAGACAGCAACCCCAACACCAAAGAACTAAAATTTTCATTCAGCCAGCTTTGCCCAGGCCCACTTGGCTGCGTATTGGTCGGTGCTTCGGGCAATAGGGAGAACTGGGTGCGGATTATTTCCAACGAATCCCCTCTTAAATCATTAAGTGCGGCTTTTTGATAAATGAGGTTCCGTAAAAAAACTTCTTGCTCCTGAGTCACACTCTCTTCAATGATCAGGTTGATGGTAAGGCGCTTAATGCGGTTAAACACCCCGACGGTTTTTTCAGTTACACTCCCCTCAGGTTCATCACTGCCATTCTTTCCCCATCTGGGCAAAGATTGCTGCTTTTGAAGACGACTAATTTGCTCCCGCATAAATTGCAATTCAGCGTCTTTTTCTTTGTCAGATGGTATCTCCATAAATGGCAAGCCGGGTAAATCCTCCACTGCATCATCGATCTGACTGGAGGTTCGGGGAAAACTTAACTTGGGGTATGACTGCCCCTGAGCATAATCACTGGGTGCCTTGTTCGCATTGCTTGCTTGCTTTACTACCTGGCGAATTTTCTCCAGGGATACATCCACGTTAATAATAAACCGGCTCTCGCCCAGGTAGGCTTTTAAGTCTCGAGCCAGCCGATCCTCCATGGAGGACTTAAGTTGAATTTCTTCCAGGTCATCTTTTTTAGTGGGCACTTCTATAGGGGCACTACTGGGCGCGCTCACAACACTGCAGCTATAAAGCAATACCCACAAATATACGAGGCGCACACCCATATTCACAACCCTAGTTAACCAACTTAAGGCTCTCTTTAACGTCCGTTAAAGAGGGATCCAATTTAAAGGCTTTTTGCCAGGACTTTTTGGCTTCTTTTTTACGGCCTAACTTGTAATAAATGCTGCCCTTTAATGCATAGGCTTGGGCAGAAGATGGTACCAGCGACATAGCTTTATTAGTCTCCTCCAAAGCCTTCCAATAAGACTTTCGATAAAACAATGCCTGCGCGCTTAACATGTGTTTGGTGGCATTGGAGAATAAATTCAACGCCTTCTTATTGAAAAACTCCTCCTCTTCAACATCCTTGCTATTGCTCGCGCTGGGCTCAATTTTCTTGCCGCTTCTGGCTTGCATCTGCTCACTTACCTGAGGCATCAAGGTTTCACCTCCTGGTGGTAAATCCATACTAAAAATAATATCGCTCTCACCGGCATTTAGCATTAACATCACATCGTAACCCGGCCCATGGCGATGAATACTCACAATGCCATGATTTTTCTTGGCGTAATCGGCTTCTTGTTCAAGATCTGTTTTTGTAATGGGAGCAGGTTCCTGTTTGGCAAATGGATCTTGCTCCATGTCAAACTGCCCCACCGAGCAGCCCCCTAAAAATATAATGACCAGTATAATAAGTTTCATAGTCAACCTTTAAAAACGATAACCCAGAGTTAGATCTAAACCCGAGCCACCAAATTCAGATTTATCCACATAATCGGTGTCACTATCCCACTCCACTTCCTTACTCACCAAATGCACTGCCCCCAAGGACATGAAACCATTGGTAACAAAGGGAAATTCCAACCCAAATTTCAGCATCAATCCATGACTGCCACTAAAAAATGCTTGCCCCACCCCAAGGTAAGCCTTAGTGGGCACCCAACTTTCCATGGCAGCAATATTGACAAATATACGCCCTTCTAAATTCAAGCCGCTGACACTAAACTCATCGGTGCCCGAAAAATTCTTAAAGTACTCCACACCCAAACTGTATTCGATGTCCTTGTTTAAACTGGTGGACTCACGTCGACGCAATCCAAAACCTGAAACACTGTCTAGGGTGGCATCACTCACACCACCCACACCGGCTCGAGTAGAGCTTAAACCCAGAGCACTGACGGTGAACTCCATCTCAATACTTTCAAACTCTAACTCCTCTTGCTCACGGGTAGTTTTTTTCGCGTACTCTTTCAACCACAAAATCTCATTACTCTTGGCACTGATCATTCTTAAATTCATTGTAAATTTGTTTTCATGCACACTGGCACTCCACAATAGAAAAGCATCCACCCGCACTTTTTTAGAAAGATCTCTGAGATCCTGATTACTCTGTGCACTTTGACTGATATGCATACGGGAATTTTCAAAATTTACGCGGGTGGTACGGCATTCAATGCAATCGATCACCTCAAAACGCCCTAACCCCATGAACTTGCCAAATAATTTATTTTCCAGCATAAGGTGAACTTGTTTAGGGATTTTTCGGTGCAGGCGATCACCGTTATGATAAAAAGCGATGCGCTTAATATTTTTATTGATGTCCAATAACTCTTCGGGAACTAGAATGCTGTCATCGTCTAGGAGCCGGGCAAAGCCAGCGTACTGACTGGTGGGCGCGTCCAAATCAGGCACACCCGAAGCCACCACCCGACTCTCGGCCAGGGTAGCAGTCGAAAAACTGGCGCAAAACATATAAAAAAGCGCCTTAATTATTACTATTCGAACAGAGAAAACCCTGTGTTCCATTTGCATCCCTGGCATCATCCGCTGTCGCCACTTACTTTCCTTAAGCATAGCCCAAGTCTGCTTTCATGCTATTTATAATCCCAGAGCAAAAGCCCGCTAACAGGCCAAAAAACTGGCAGCAATACTTGCCTGCACTACAGTTTTAACTGAAGTGGCCGCTCTATATAACAGGGAATTCATCCGCAAAAGGAAACACATTAAGATGCGGAAATTAGTTTATTGGCTATTATTTTTTGCCGTGTGCGAGCCTGCCTTAAGCGATACCACTAAGGTGCATGGCATCATTATCAGCAGCATTGAACAATTAGAAGACGATGAAGAGGCCCCATTTGAAATACGGGCGCGCAATAAGGCCCACCGCTGTGGCGGCAAATCTTCGAGTTTATTTCGGGTTTACAGTGAATATGAAGCGGTGGCCATGCGGCGATTTTTATTGGCACTGGAGGCCATGAAACAGGGCTGGAGCATCAGTGTCACCACCGATGGGTGTGAAGACAAGGCGCTGCTGGTAAACAGCATACGCCTCGAGCATTAACGCCCGGTAAATAAGCGAGCCTGGGTTACCAGTGCTCGCTCACTAAACCAGATTAACTTACTTCGGTGGCGTTGATTTTTGCATACCACTCTTGCGGGCCGATCTTGTGCACTGAGGTGCCCTTAGTATCCACCGCCACTGTTACTGGCATATCTACTACATCAAACTCGTAGATGGCTTCCATACCCAAATCGGCAAAACCGACCACTTCGGCATTGCGAATAGCTTGCGATACCAAATAGGCAGCGCCACCCACAGCCATCAAATAAGACGCTTCATTGTCTTTAATAGCATCTATGGCCATGTCGCCACGCTCGGATTTACCAATCATGCCCATAAGGCCGGTTTTTTCCAAAATGGTGCGGGTAAACTTATCCATGCGAGTGGCCGTGGTTGGACCAGCAGGCCCCACTACTTCATCACGAACCGGATCAACTGGGCCCACGTAATAGATGAAGCGATTTTTCAGATCCACCGGCAATTCTTCACCTTTACTGATCATGTCCACCATGCGTTTATGGGCAGCATCACGGCCAGTCAACATCTTGCCCGATAACAATATGGTTTCACCCGGAACCCAATCTTTCATGTCTTCACGGGTAACAGTGTTTAAATCCACTCGGCGTACACTGTCGCCCACTTCCCAGGAGATTTCTGGCCAGTCTTCTAATTTTGGCGCTTCTAATTTACAAGGGCCGCTGCCATCCAATACAAAATGAGTGTGACGAGTGGCGGCACAGTTAGGAATAATGGCCACCGGCTTGTTGGCCGCGTGAGTTGGGTAATCGGCTACCTTAATGTCCAACACGGTGGTTAAACCACCCAAACCCTGAGCGCCTATGCCCAACTTGTTAACCTTGTCATAAAGCTCTAAACGCAACTCTTCGCTACGATTTTCTGGGCCACGGGCGATAAGCTCCTGAATATTAATAGGCTCTAACAAAGACTCTTTGGCAATCTGCATGGCCTTTTCGGCGGTACCGCCAATGCCTATGCCTAACATGCCTGGTGGACACCAGCCAGCACCCATCTTAGGCACTTGCTCTAATACCCAATCAACCACAGAATCGGATGGGTTTAGCATGGCAAATTTAGACTTGGCTTCAGAACCGCCGCCCTTGGCTGCCACATGCACATCCAGAGTATTACCCGGCACCATTTTGGTGTGGATAATAGCTGGCGTGTTGTCTTTTGTGTTGGCACGCTTGCCATCCGGGTCGGCCAGGATAGATGCACGTAAAATGTTCTCTGGTAATTGATAGGCGCGACGCACCCCTTCGTTCACCATGTCTTCCACACCCATAGTGGCGTCGTCGAAACGAATATCCATGCCTATGGTTAAAAATACAGTCACAATCCCAGTATCCTGACACAGCGGACGATGGCCCTGAGCACACATACGGGAGTTAATTAAAATTTGTGCAATGGCATCCTTGGCGCCCTTGCTTTCTTCTTTATGGTAAGCCGCTTCCATGGCTTGAATGAAGTCCAGCGGGTGGTAATAGGAAATATATTGCAGGGCATCTGCCACGCTCTGGATCAGATCGTCTTGCTTGATCGCGGTCATAAAGGTCTCTCTCACCTATCTTTGGTTTATGAAGCGATTGTAGCACGGTTGGCGTAAAAGGCTCATTAGCCCTAGGGAATGGCCGCGTTTATGGCGCTAAATGTTCGTTTATGAAAATATTACGGTATAATTTCCAACATATTCCCCACTTAGGTTAAACACAGCGATTTATGGCCAAACATGTTCGTCACGATCAAATTCTAAAACTGGTGGCCGAGCACGGTTATATTAGCAATGAAGAGCTGGCCAGCCATTGCCAGGTAACCTCGCAAACCATTCGCCGCGACCTGAAAGAACTGGCGCAAAACCAACAAATTAGTCGCCATCATGGGGGCGCCACCAATTCAAGTGTGAGCAATACCGCCTATGCCCAGCGACGCGTGATGCAGCACCAGCAAAAAGAATCTATCGCACAAGCCATTTGCCAAGCCATCCCCAACGCCAGCTCCCTGTTTATTAACATTGGCACCACCACCGAAGAAGTGGCCAAGGGCTTGATGAATCACACGGGCCTGCAGGTCATCACCAACAATCTAAACGTGGCAAAAATATTAAGTGCAAAAGACGATTTTGATGTGCTGGTGGCCGGCGGCACTATCCGCAAAGACGGGGGCATAGTCGGTCAGGGCACCGAGGATTTCATCAACCAGTTTAAGGTAGATTACGCCATTCTTGGCATTAGTGGTGTGGACAGCGATGGCGCATTGCTGGATTACGACTACCGGGAAGTGAGAGTATCCCAAGCCATTATTCGTAACGCTCGCACAGTATTGTTAGCCGTGGACCACAGTAAATTTGGCCGTAATGCCAGCATTCGCCTGGGCAACATTACAGATGCCCAGCAGGTTTTTACCGATCAACCTCCACCAGAGGCCATCGTTAAATTGCTAAACGAACACGAAGTCACCCTTCATATCTGCCAATAACCTATACCAATTTGACAATCCAAGCCAATACAGCCTTTAACACCTCAAAATGTTTGTTTATGAACATTTAAATGTCTAATATTGAACCCATAACAACACAAGTGAACTTACGTTATGGAACCTGCACCACACGACCTCATCATCATCGGCGGCGGCATTAACGGCGCTGGCATCGCCGCAGACGCCGCCGGTCGCGGATTATCAGTCTATTTATGCGAACAACATGATTTTGCCTCGGCCACATCTTCGGCCAGCAGTAAGCTCATACATGGAGGGTTACGCTACCTGGAACATTACGAATTCCGTTTGGTGAATGAAGCCCTTAAAGAACGAGAAGTATTACTGAACAATGCCTCCCACTTAGTGAAACCTCTGCGTTTCATCTTGCCCCATCGCCCTCATTTAAGACCCGGCTGGATGATTCGCCTGGGCTTATTTATGTACGATCAACTGGGCAAGCGCGAAACATTGGCCGGTTCACACCGGGTAAAATTTAATGAGCAATCACCGTTAAAAGCCAATATAACCCAGGGGTTTGAGTATGCCGATTGCTCGGTGGACGACGCCAGACTAGTGATTTGCAACCTGTTATCGGCCAAAGACAATGGCGCATCCCTTCACAATCAAACCCGCTGCATTCAAGCCACACAGGTAAACGGGTTGTGGCACTGCACCATGGAAGAAACCGACACCGCTCGCCAATATCAAGTGACCGCTAAGGCATTAGTGAATGCCGCCGGCCCCTGGGTTGCCAACTTTATCAAACAACAGACCCAGACCAGCTCCCCGTATGGAGTTCGCTTAATCAAGGGCAGCCACATTGTGGTGCCGCGCCTTCATGAACAAAAGGAAGCCTTCATCCTACAAAATGAAGATAATCGTGTGGTTTTTGTAATTCCTTACCTGGAGCACTTTTCATTAATAGGCACCACGGATGTGGAGTATGAAGGCAACCCAAGCGAGGTAACTATTTCACAGGACGAAATTGATTACCTGTTACAGGTGAGCAACCAGCACTTTAAACACCAATTAACCGCCAAGGACATAGTATGGGATTTTTCTGGGGTAAGACCCCTATGTGATGACGAGTCGAGTAACCCGGCGGCTATTACCCGGGATTACACCCTGGCACTGGATGAATCCAGTGCTGCTCCCTTATTGTCTATTTTTGGCGGCAAGATCACCACCTACCGAAAGTTAGCCGAGGCATCCCTTGAAAAATTACAGCCGTACTTCTCAAACATGGGAAAGGGTTGGACACGCCAAATCCCCTTACCCGGAGGTGATTTTTCACAAGGGAAAGAGGCATTCACCCAACAACTTATAGCCGACTTCCCATGGCTAGACACCAGCATGCTACGGCGCTATGTGGATGCGTACGGAACTCGTTGTCGTATGATTCTACGTGGTGCCCACTCTCTACAGGGCATGGGGGAGCACTTTGGCCATCAACTTTACGCCGTTGAGGTGGCTTACTTGGTTAAACACGAGTGGGTAAATAATGTGGAAGATTTATTGTGGCGTAGAAGTAAATTGGGTTTGTTTATTAATTCGAAACAGAAAACATATTTGCAGTCATACTTGAATAGCGCGAAACACAGAGAAATGAATGCGGCCTCCTAAGAGGCCTACCACCACCACTTCATTGTATTGGTATCTTGTTGTTCATCTTCATCCAGGTTGATTACCCGGCTGTCGAATACTTCTTCTAGCTCATCTTCACTAAGTGGCCCTTGGGATTTAATGAAACGTCCGCCTTCTGGCAACATGCGCGTCACTTGCATCTCTTCATGGGCCAGTGTGGTGGCCACTAACATGAGTGGCCCATCGCCTAGTGGGGTATCTTCGTTAAATGTTTGATGCTCCATGGCGGGCGGATCGATTTCTGAGTAACGCAAAAAATAAACCTTATCTGCCTCCACCGATAAATTCATTTGAGCGATGCGTTTTAAATCAAATTCAAAGCCATCCACGTTTACGCCTTCGAGTCCCATTAACGGGCGGCGCATAATCACCTCGTACTCACCTGGCTCAAGTTCAAACCAGGTATAACCATTGGCTCGAATATTAAAGACCCGCTCGTCATCCAAATAAAACGTAGGCGCTTCAATTTCATCTGCCGCCCACTGACTATTGGGGCGATACACATAAAGCAGCGCCTTAGATTCATAATCCCAACGATTCGCTACCTGCTTATATTCTTTACCGGAAACCGTGTGAATAAATGCACCAAAGTTATGACCAATGGATTGATAGACGGTGATGCAGCCAGAGGTAGAAACCAGTACGAACGTCACAAAAAAACTGAGTATTATTTTTATCATTCTAGACTCAATGTGTTGCCATCAATATTTCATGAGGCTTTCCAAATGTTGCAGTATGATGCCATACTTACAAAAAATAACAAAACTACTGCTACTGGATTTAACACATCATGGAACGTATCAGCTCAAACTTACGCAAGGTAGTCGCCCTATTAACCGGGATAGTTGCCACACTTATCTTATTACCTTTCGCTTTGGCGGAAGATAACCCACGCATGGGGGAAGATTATTATGGCAACGACATTAGTGCCGCTATTTTAGAAGCCGACCAGAACAAACGTACCGTAAATTACACCAATAAATACTGGTACAATCGAACCACCTCAAAATCATTTGAACTGCCCAACATGGCAAAAGATGAATTAGAAAAAGAAAATTTGCCTGGTGCCTTAGGTGCCACTGCCGCCGGTGGCGAAGTTAATACCACCAGCCTCGACCTGGCTGAAAGCGAACAAGCGGTTATTATTCAAAAAAACAATACCGATTCACAACAGCAGCAGCGCTCACAATCTACCAACACCCCCTCTGCTGCGGTTAACGTTGTTATCGAGCAAGAGCCCATACCGGTGGCAAATATCTCCTATACCTTTCCTCGTGGAGATATGGTTTCTACCCAAGATATTCGATCCTCTACCATATTAATTAGCACCCCCAGGCCTTAATGGCTGTTTGAGTTTTAACATGAAAAAATTATTTTTATGCGTGACACTAGCCGCTTCATCTTTCACGGCCCAAGCCATTGATTCCATGGACGGATACTACTCCAATGACTTATTAGGGGCTGTGGATGAGGCCAAAGAAAAACCTCACCACTATGACTACAGCAACACTTATCGCTATAAACGCACCACGGCACAAAGCATCGACTTAAACCGTATTAATTTAAATGAACTGGAAGAAACGCATTTGAGTATGTCTGCTCAGGGAAATGATGACGCCGATATATTAGACGTTCGTCCAAATGGTGAACTCGCTCAGGGAGAGCAAAGAGTTGAACTAATTGAGCTTCCGACGAATAACACGTTCACAAGCTCTAGCTTTATTTTACAAAATACCGGTGTAGCTCGCTCTACCAACGGCGCCACCTCAAGCTCGGGCATTTTAAACCAGAGTACTTTAATCTCTACGCCTCGACCTTAAACGTGAGCGCTTAGTTAGAATACCCTTGCAACCAGGATCGTGCTCTTTCAGTGCGAGCCAACTTCGCTTTATTGGCAATTGAAAATAACTTTTTATCCCTCAGCCAATTGCTCTTAAATGATTCCGGCACACTATCAAAGCTAGCCTCAAAATCACCTACGATCTTTTCAAACATCCCAAATGCTGCAGCTATATGTAAATGCTGCCAAGGTTCATCCAATAGCTTCTGGGCCAATAAAGAGCTTATTAATAATAGGCATTTTTCACTTATGTTCGATGGCATTTTATGTCGTACAGACACATTAAAAATAAGGCCTGCAAACGCCATTAATACATGAATATCTTCCAAGTAACGAAAACGCTTACTGTAATCGTTATGACCATCACCGGGTAGGATAATCCCCTGGGCATTTTCAAGAGCAATTTGTCCATGGCCAATATCGGGGACTAGGTTCATGGCATTCATGATTTGCAATGTAATGCCCGTTGACGGCTGCTGAAGTAATACTGCCTTTAAGACTGGACGCCCGCCCTGAGCCTCACCGGTTTTGGCGATCACGATCAGTTGCTGGGAAAGCTCTGCCATGGTCACAAAACTTTTTTGGCCACTCACCAAACCATCTGGCGTTACCTGGGTTTGAATTTGTTTGGGGTGATTGCCCTGAGGTTCGGTAACACACATCGCCACCCATTGACTGGAATTTAACTCAGGTAATAATGCCTGTAAGGCACAACGATATCCCACCGCAAATGCCTGGCCAATGGAACTGGCTCTTAATGAAACTGACAGAACTGCTTGTAAGCTATTTTTTTTGTCTTGGGATAACGCCGCCTGAGCAAACTCGGTAAAACTGGCAAATTGAGGTTGCTTAAGCTGAGCGTCGATAATGCGGTACATGTAAAACCTTTATTACAATTAAGGAGTAGTGGCCTGAGGCGATGGCGCGGCACCTACAGACTGGGCCTTTTTAAGGGCCTTTAATTCTTTATCAATGGCGTTGATACGTTTCATTAGCCTTAGGCGGGTTGCATCCATAGCATCAATGCCCTTGCCATGATCCTTAAGGGTTTTTTGAATATTTTTAGGTAACGCGTTAAGTGCCTGATCTGACTTTTTAGACAATTTGTCCATGGAGGATTTTATCCCAGCCATATCAGCCTTTAGGTTGCTGGAAGCTGCGGCTGCCAGTTCCTTGTTTTTTGCCAACTTGTTTAACAGGGTCTTCTCTTGTTTATTGAGTTCCTTGTTGATCAGGTCTAGCTTACCCGTGTACTTAGTTACCTGTTTACTCTGATCGTCCAGGCGTTCCTTGTTTTTGGCTATATTGTTTTTGTTACGCTTGTTGGTCACATCCCAAAGCTTGCGAATCTCATGATTTTGGTCCTTCACTAATATACGAATGGCATCCAATGACAAATCCGACTGCTCACCGGTATTAATCAGCTTTTCTTGCAAAATCGTAATAGCCTGCAGCTGTAAATCTGATTGTTTTTTAACCTGCTGCAATTGAATAAGCAAAGCAACCGCCAATAATAAGGCAAATATAGTAAGCGCCCACAACGCCTTACTGTTAGCTGGCCCTTCTTGGGTTCTGGTATAACGAGGTTTACCCGTGACCCGCTGACGGCTGGCGATTTCTTCCCGGCTAAGCGCGATAGATGCCAACTGTTCAGGCTCTTTGTCTTTATTCATTTTCATCTGCTTAAATGAGTGCGATGTCCCATTGTCGCAGGCAATACAATTTTGGCAAGTGAGTAAGTCGCAATCGACAAAATACAGGGGAATGTCACTGAAAAAGGGTTGAGTTAGGTAACATGCATCGCCAATGTTAGTATTACCCCAAGTATCACTGGCTAAAGATTCAGCACTTCACAGGTCAAGTTCAAATAAGCCGGCCAATTTCACAAGGAGATGACAATTGTCATTTAATTTACCGCCCTTACCCTACGCAATAGACGCACTTGAACCACATATATCTTCTGAGACGTTGGAATTCCATCACAGCAAGCATCACAGTGGATATATCAGCAAGTTAAACAGCTTAATTGAGGGGACGGATCTCGCCGAAAAAACCCTACAAGACATCGTAAAAACCTCATCCGGCGGCGTATTTAATAATGCTGCCCAGGCTTTCAATCATGATTTTTATTGGAAAAGCCTAAGTCCAAATGGTGGCGGCTTGCCGGCAGGCGCCATTAACGATGCCATTATTGCAAGCTTTGGTTCATTTGAAGAGTTTCAGGCAAAATTCAATGACTGCGCGTTGAATAATTTTGCCTCCAGCTGGACCTGGCTGGTTCAAAATGCCGATAGCTCCCTGAGCGTGATCAACACTGCCAATGCCGGAACCCCCATTACCGAAGAAGGCGTGACTGCGCTGTTAACCCTGGATCTTTGGGAGCATGCCTACTACCTGGATTATCGCAATAACCGAAGCGAATATTTAGCCGGGTTTTGGGCTTTGGTGAATTGGGAATTCGCCAACGAAAACTTGGCCAAGTAACGTGACTCTCTTTAGACATAAATAGGTTTGATATGACTCGATTAGTTCTAGGTTCCAGCTCCCCTTTTCGCAAAGCCTTATTGGAGAAATTGGATTTAAGTTTTGACTGCGATAGCCCGGACATAGATGAAACACCGCTAAAAAATGAATCCCCCAAGGATATGGTGGTACGCCTTGCCAAGTTAAAGGCTCAGGCCATCGCGGTGCGCCACCCGCAATCCATCATCATTGCCAGCGATCAGTGCGCCACTTTAGATGGCAATATTATCGGAAAACCTGGGGATCACGCCGGGGCAGTGGAGCAACTCACCAATGCCAGTGGCCGAGCGGTCACCTTTTATACCAGCCTTTGTGTTTACAATGCGGGCACTAATCAGTTTGAAGAATGCATTGAGCCGTTTTATGTGTATTTTCGTGAACTTAGCCAAGAACAGATTGAAAATTACTTAAACAAAGAGCAGCCCTATAACTGTGCGGGTAGTTTTAAATCGGAAGGGTTGGGCATTAGCCTGTTTGAGCGCTTGGAAGGCAATGATCCCAACACTCTCATTGGCTTGCCGCTGATTCAGTTAATTAAGATGCTGGAACGTTTTCACGTTAAGGTTATTTAACCAAACCCTAAACCCAAAAAAGCCGGCAGCTTTTATTAGAAGGCTAGCCGGCTTTTTTGCGTTTAGTTTATTAGTTAAAGATAGATTCTATCTTTGCATCTATCCCTTCAACACCAATTTCCTCGCTTAAGTCAATTTCATAAATGCCATCGTATTTACGACGCAATATATCTTGATTATCTTCTTTACTTAATACGATTGTTGTTTTAATAAACACTATAAGGTTTTGTTTTTCATGCACCTCCGACGAGGATCTAAATAACCAACCTAAAAATGGTATATCTCCCAAAAGAGGTACCTTGCTTTTGACCTCCCTAACATTATCTTTAATCAATCCTCCAAGCATTATTATCTCTCCATTCTCGGCTAATACTTGAGTATCAATGGAACGTTTATTGGTGATTAAATCTGATTGCCCATTCACAGGGGTTTCTTCAACTGTTTCAGTACTTTGCTGTATTTCAAGACGAATGAATTTCCCGTTTTGCACGTGAGGTACTACCTTCAACGTCACACCGATATCTTCACGCTTGATTGTGGTAAACGGATTCGAATTAGACGTACTTGAAGTACTACCAGTTATGAATGGTACATTTTGCCCCACTACAATTTCAGCTTCCTGATTGTCCAGGGTCATTATGCTAGGGGTACTGACGAGATTTGTATTGCTTGTGGACTCTAGTGCGGAGATTAGAAAGGCAAAATCATTTCCGGCCAAACCACCAATTGTTAAACCTGCTGAAACAGGAGGAACACCGCTTTGCAAGCCCGCGACAATTGAAGGCAATGTTCCTGCGGGGTCACTAACAGTAAGGGGTGTATTGGTGCTCGTTCCATTTTCAATTGCAGCTACATCTGCCGATGCTAGCTGCACACCAAGAGCATCTTTAATAGAGCCATTTACTTCTACTATGGCAGCCTCTATTAATACCTGAGCACGTCGAATATCCAATTGCGAAACAATTTCTTTAATTTCAGACATTATGGAGGGCTCTGCTCGTATCACCAAAGCATTCAAACCCTCATCAGGATAGATACTTACCTTGCCACTGGCTTTGCTTTTGCCTTTTTCATCTTTTACATCACCCATGAGGTTTTTAAGTAATTCAGAAAGTTCTTTAGCATCGGCATGCTGCAATCGAATTACTGAGGCTTTACCAGAAAATTCAGAAGGCACATCCAGGGTTTCAATTAGTTTTCTAACACGGTTACGAGCGGTTTTTTCACCACGTAAAATTAGACGGTTAGCACGTTCATCGGCCACCACACGAATACGCCCGGCCACACCACTGGCGCCCTTGCTCTTGCCACCTTCACTAACTTTTTCAGGGTCTAGGCTGGTTAGGATTTTTACAATGTCACCCACCCAGGCTTCTTTTAGCTGAACCACTTCCAGTTCGGAAACTCCTGACCCATCCAGGCGTTTAATGATTTTTTCTATACGGCGAATGTTGGAGGCGTGATCAGTAACAATTAGGGCGTTGGCGCTTTTAACACCGGCTAAGTGGCCGTATTTTGCCACCATGGGGCGCAGTATAGGCACCAAATCCAACGCTGGCGTTTCTTTAATTTGTATAACCTGAGTAATAAGCTGCTCACTGTTAACCTTAGATCCAACCGGCATGCCACCTTCTTGTTTACTGTTATTTTGCTGCATGATCTTAATCACGCTGCCGGCAGGAATAGCGGTAAATCCATGCACACTTAATACTGACTGGAACATCTCATAAACATCACGTTTGTTCATGGAGGTATCGGACACGATGGTGACCTTACCCTTAACCCTAGGGTCAATAACAAAGCTGTAGCCGGTAATATTGGCAATTTGAGAAATAAAGGCTTTGATGTCTGCCTCTTTTAAATTCACCTTCCAGGTTTGTTCTTCTTTATCCGCTGCCCAGCCTTGCGAGATGGGCATCACAGCAATTAAAACAAATAGGGCGATCCACTTTTTTATATTCATATTCATGCCAAAATTTAAAACTAATAATTAGTAGTCATACAATGACTGTCACGCTCGTTACGGCTGAGCGCATTACGCGATTCATATCACACTAAAACGAATGGTTAATGGTCATACGACGGCTGCCACGCTCAATAACAATACTGGCATTGCCTGACGCATAAACTTCATCAATGATGGTTTTGTCCTGTACAGGATCCCCCAATGGGTTCCCATTTACAGAAATAAGTTTATCCCCAGCCTTCATGCCCAGACTCATGAGCATCGTTGCCGAGGGCGTTAAAATATAACCATCACCTGTGGCCCGCAGGCCCATGTTTGCCATGGCTTGAGTTGGGTCTTCCAATTGCTGCTTGGCAAAATCTACAAATTTTTCAGGGGTACGAATACCTCGTAATTGGCGCTTAAAATCAGCCTTGCTCTTTTTGTTTGAGGCGGCTGAGTTGGTTTTTTTGGTAGTGGGTTTTGCGGCTTTTTTATTGGCCTTAATACCCTTAAGTAGTTTCTCGGCATCGGCAAAGGTTAGGGTTTCTAACTTACCGCTATTGTCCAAAATAACCTTGTCGTTATATACCTGAGATAAACGAGCACGGCCTTGTACACGAGCGCCCACTTTAAAAAACTCACCTTCACGCCCTTGCTCGGCAATTATGGCGCTTGAATCTTGCTTGTTGGCGGCCATAAACACCCCCATCAGCACTAGGCGTAAACGTGTCTTGGGCGCGTTAATTTCTTCCTGCACTACGGGCGCGGCATCCGTCTTACCAAATAGATCCCAAGCCGCCATATCGTGGTTTTGCAGGTTTTGACTGGCCGCTACCACGCCCTTGCTGGGTTCAGGCAACACCAACGTTGGGCTATCGATCACCATCCAGGTGAGGACTGCCCCTTGGTAGGCCAGGCATAGGCTCAGCAACCACTTTACAAAAGTGATGCCGGGCTCCACGCTTTTATGTTCGCTCCAGTGCACTGATATTCCCTTTACTAACTTCTATATCTAAAACAGTTTTTCAGACAGTTCAAAAATCGTACTGTCGGGACTGGTTTTATTGGACCAAGGCTCACCCAGCAAATCAACCATGCGCTTTTGCACGGCAACACTGCCCCAGCCATCTGTCTTTAAGTTGGCCTGGGCTACAGCCTGACCGTCCTCGGTGTTTACTTGTGCCATTAATTCACCCTTATCTGCGCTAAGGTCCACCACTAACATGGGCAAATTGGCATTTTTACTTTTACGACCTTTTGGATAACTCACCTCTCCCCCCATCCATATTAAACGGCCCTGGGCCAGAGAGGTTTTTTTATCCTTCCAGTTAAATACAATCGTACTGTCATTTAGTTCCACATCACCCGCCATGGTGACTCTTTGACTGCGTAAGGGTTTATTAATAAGGGCGGAATTTATATAGGCACTGACGTGACTAAGCTCAAGGTCACCGCTAATAAGGCCCACAGAGAGCCCACCTTTACCTTCCAGTTGCGCCCCTTTCATCTCAAACTGGCTATTTACCTGGCCCAACAATAAATCCAGTGGTGACAACAGCCAATTTAATCGCACTTGGCCCGTCATAGAATGCTTTATTACCACTTCCCCATCCCAAAGTGTTCCGGAGACGGCCATCACCTGCACCGGTAAACCTTTAGGGTTAACCAGCTGGTAGGCAATATTGATGGGAAACATGGCCACTAAAAAGACAAAATACGCCAGTACGCTCACATACAATAACTTGCGACTTTTTTTTGCCTCGTTTGCCACTGACATTCCTTAAGATTATTTTTAGAGCGGGACATTGTAATGCAGGCGGCATTAGCTGTAACCGTAGGGAGAGGTAAAAAAGTGTGGAAATGCCGTTAAATTGACAAAAAATCATACAAAAACAAAGATTTAGCCCTAAATGCAAAACGGGAGGGGCGAAACACGGTAAGCAGTATTGCTACGCGTGTCCCACTCCTCCCGCTTTTTTAGCAGGGTCAGGCTAACAAATGCTTGTTAACCTTGGCTAATTGGCTGAATTACATCATGCCGCCCATGCCACCCATACCGCCCATGCCGCCCATATCAGGCATAGCTGGCGCGCCACCTTCAGCAGGAACATCGGCTACCATGGCTTCAGTGGTAATCATCATGCCACCAATAGAAGCTGCTGCTTGCAATGAAGAGCGCGTTACTTTGGCTGGATCAAGAATACCCATAGCAATCATATCGCCGTATTCGCCAGACGCTGCGTTGTAACCAAAGCTGCCTTCGCCAGACTTAACCTTATCCACAACCACTGAGCTTTCATCACCGGCATTCTCGGCAATTTGACGCATAGGCGCTTCCATGGCACGTAATGCCAAGGCGATGCCTACGTTTTGATCTTCGTTATCGCCTTCAACGCTTACACTGCCAATGGCACGAACCAGAGCAACACCGCCGCCAGCTACAACACCCTCTTCAACCGCTGCGCGAGTGGCTTGAAGCGCATCTTCAACACGGTCTTTTTTCTCTTTCATTTCAATTTCAGAACCAGCACCCACTTTAATAACGGCTACACCGCCAGAAAGCTTGGCCAAACGCTCTTGAAGCTTTTCTTTGTCGTAATCAGAGCTAGAAGCTTCTGCTTCGGCACGAATTTGCTCACAACGAGAATTCACTTCAGTTTCAGAACCAGCACCGTCAACAATTACGGTGATTTCTTTGTCAATAACCACTTTCTTAGCTGTACCCAAGTCTTCCAGGGCTGTGGTTTCAAGGCTCATACCAATCTCTTCAGAGATCACTTTACCACCAGTTAAAATCGCGATGTCTTGCAACATGGCTTTACGACGATCACCAAAACCAGGGGCTTTAACGGCCGCTACTTTGAAAGTACCGCGCATGGTGTTTACTACCAATGTAGCAAGGGCTTGACCTTCAACGTCTTCGGCGATAATTAACAATGGACGACCAGACTTAGCCACCGCTTCCAGTACTGGAATGATTTCTTGAAGGTTGTCGATTTTTTTATCGGCCAATAGAACTAAAGGATTTTCCAGCTCTACCGTCATTTTTTCTTGGTTGTTAATGAAGTAAGGGGACAAGAAGCCACGATCGAACTGCATGCCTTCAACCACGTCTAGCTCATCGGCCAAACCAGAACCTTCCTCAACAGTGATAACACCTTCTTTGCCTACTTTTTCCATGGCTTCAGCAATCAATGCCCCCACAGTTTCATCGGCGTTGGCAGAGATTGTACCCACTTGGGCTACCGCTTTACTGTCGATACAAGGCTGAGATAACTTGGCCAGCTCGGCAACGACGGCAACCGTGGCTTTATCGATGCCACGCTTAAGGTCCATTGGGTTCATGCCAGCAGCTACCGACTTAAGGCCTTCATTGATGATGGCTTGAGCCAAAACAGTAGCAGTCGTGGTGCCGTCACCGGCTTTGTCGTTGGCCTGAGAGGCAACTTCTTTCACCATCTGAGCGCCCATGTTTTCGAACTTATCGGCCAGTTCAATTTCTTTGGCCACAGACACACCATCTTTAGTGATGGTAGGGGCGCCAAAAGATTTATCCAATACCACGTTACGACCCTTGGGGCCCAAAGTAACTTTTACGGCATCGGCTAGAATGTTTACGCCAGCCAACATTTTGTGACGAGCGCTGTCGCCAAATAATACGTCTTTAGCCATGGGGGGAAGATCCTTAAAATTATGTTTGTCGTTATGCAAATATTTTTTTTTGGGGGGGGAAATTACGCTTCGATGATGCCGTAAATTTCACTTTCGCTCATGATAAGCAGTTCTTCACCGTCAATTTTCACGGTGTTAGAGCCGTACTGACCAAATAAAACCACATCACCCACGCTTACTGCCATTGGCTGAACATCGCCATTTTGCAAGATGCGGCCAGTACCCACTGCAAGTACTTCACCTTCGTTAGGCTTTTCGGCAGCGGCGCCCGGTAATACAATACCGCCAGCTGTTTTTGTTTCTTCTTCTTTACGACGAACAACAATACGGTCGTGCAGTGGACGAATTTTCATCAATGAATCTCCAAAATTTATATTTGTTACTTTTGTTTAAAGCGATATGAAAACTTATGTTTTCTCAAAATGGGGCCGCTAAAGCAGAATTCAACACCCAAGGTTACTTATTTCGCAATTTTGGGAACAATATTAGTCATCGCGACGAAACTGCCCTTCGATGGTGTGCCCTTTTTGACCAGGTTGAGCTTGATTAGCTCGAGCAATAAAGACTTTTTCCAATACTGCACCGGCCAAGGCTTGGCGGGCAAATGGCAATAGCATGAGCGCTCCCATGGCATCGGATATGAAACCCGGAATCATCAACATAACACCCGCCAGCAGTAACAATATGCCTTCAACCACTGCCATGGCTGGGGTTTCCCCTTGAGCCAACTGGGCCTTGGCCGCGTAAAAAGTACGAATGCCCTGGGTTCGCACCAACGTTACGCCGGTGACAGCGGTGGCCAGGGTTAACAATATGGTCCACAGGGCGCCTATCTGCCCGCCTACCTGGATAAACACCACTACTTCAAATAATGGTATTAATAAAAATAAGGCTAAAAATCTCATGACTGCTCTCTTTTAATCGATACCTAGCTTAATTGTGGTGTTGTTTTTGCTTTTCAAGAGTTAAGTCCAATTTTTGACACGAGATTATTATGGTCGAAATACTCGAAATTCTAGATACCAGCATCAAAATCTCCTTAGGAGCCCTGATTACCGGGCTTTCAGGCTACTGGTTGTCTGGCATGCGAGTAAAACAAAACCGCAAACAACAACAAATGGAACATCGCCGGGAATTGATGGAAGGCATCGCCCAGCAGGCAGAGCAGGTGCACCATGTGTTTATGAAGTATTTTGAGCTGATACAGGAATATATGAATGCCACACAAAATCGTTACGACTGGCCTCAGGGGCGCCGCTCTGAATTATATTTGGTCATCGATGAACTGGTGCAGTGTTTCAACGAACTCACCGCCGCCGAATCCAAATTACTGCTGCTGGATGAAAAACCCCTTTATAAAAGCCTGCGTAAATTCAGAAGCAAGGTGATTTTCTTTCGCCGCCACTATTACATAGATAAAACCGACTTAAACAACCAGGAAGCCCAGGATATAAAACGGGAAGTAAGCAAACTTAGAGAGCAATTTTTTGATGCCCTGAGCGACCGCTACGCCCAAGTTTAAAACAGTTTAAAAGAACACTTCGTTGTGTAGACCGCTTGCCACCCTCGGGTGGCTTTTTTATGCCCAAGGATGGGCGGTATCCTAAAATTGCAGGAGCAAATTTTAGGGTATGCCCAAGGATGGGCGGTCGGGATTTTTGCTCCAGGCAAATCCCAAGTACTTACATCCATGTAAGCAATGGCGCGGGCGCATGGATGCGCAGGAGCGGCGTTTTATCAGGTTACCAATATTAACTTTTGACCCCTGAGCTTTAAATTTACATTAAACAAACCACCAGCTAACCACAAAACTCAGCAATCCCTGCAGCTACGTCTAAACTTACCCTAAGTACAATAAACATACTGGAGCACCACCATGTCCATGGGGTTACGGGCCAAACTGTTGGCTATTATAGGTTCTGGCATCCTAGGCCTAGGCTTAGTAAGTGCTTTTTCGTTTACCTCCTTATCCGGCAATATAGGAGAGTATGAGGATGTTCTCGGGCACGATGTGGCCGCGGCCCTGGCGGCCGATGACATGAAACTACAATTTAAAACACAAGTACAAGAGTGGAAAAACGTCTTACTGCGTGGCTACAATGACACTAAACGTGAAAAGTATTGGAAGAAATTTCAACAACAACACCAATTGGTGCAAGCTGCTGGTCAAAAAATATTAACCTTCGCCAAACTGGAAGAAACCCGTCAACTCACCCAGCAATTCTTAACTCAACACGATGCCTTGCTGGATAAATATAAGGCAGGTTATGAAGCCTTTAATCGTTCTAATTATGACCCTAAGGTAGGTGATGAATCAGTCACAGGCATTGACCGCGCTCCTGGCAAGTTGGCTTCAAAGATAACTCAATCGGCTTTCGAACAGGCTAAAGAACACAGCGCCATTGTCAGCTCTGAGGCCGACTCTACCGTCATCACTGGAATGAGCATCATAGTATTGGCCATGGCGGCTGTACTAGCCGTCGCTATTTTCATGATTAATCGCTGGATCATTGAGCCCATGCAGCATGCACAGGGATATTTGCATGAGTTATCCAAAGGCAAAATGGACTTCAACATTAAAAAACAAGCAGGCGATGATGAAATTGCCCAAATGCTAGATGCCTTACAGCTATTACAAGGCAACCTTAATGACGGGGCTGGCGCCATTAACGCCAGCATTAATCAATTATCTGGTAATGCCACCAGCCTTCATTCCATCGCCACCACAATCCGGGAAGGTACAGATTTGCAATATGAGCGTACCGATCAGGTGGCCACAGCCATCACCCAAATGTCGGCGGCCTCTACTGAGGTCGCTAATCATGCCCAGGATGCGGCCAAGGTGGCCAACCAGGTTGAGCAAGATGCCCAAAGCGGCGTAACCAACATGCGCTCGGCCATTGCGACAATTAATGCTACCAGTGAGCAAATTGCCACCACCGCTGATGTGGTGCGTCACCTGGAAGAAGACACTAAAAATGTAGGCACGGTTTTGGATGTTATTAAAGGCATCGCCGAACAAACCAACTTACTGGCCCTTAATGCTGCCATTGAAGCTGCCAGAGCAGGAGAGCAAGGCCGAGGATTTGCGGTGGTGGCCGATGAAGTTCGCACCTTGGCGCAGCGCACCCAGGAAAGCACCGCAGAAATTCATACCATCATAGAAAACGTACAAAACGGTGCGCAAAATGCGGTGACGGCCATTGAGAGCGGCCAAAACAGAACCGAGGAAAGTGTCACACAGGTGAATCAGGTGGGTGAAATCATTGAAGCCATTAGCCAGTCGATTGTACAAATTTTGGGTACTAACGAACAGATTGCCCAGGCGGCTCAAGAGCAAAGCCATGTGGCTGGTGACATTTCAAAAAACATCAATCAAATTACCAGCACCGCCCAAGACAACTCACAACATGCCGAGAGCACTTTGCAGTTAAGTGAACAACTCAAGGCCATGTCCACCACCTTGGGGCAACAGATTAAAAAGATAAAAGCCTAATAACTGCTTACGGCGGTATTTTGGTAAGCTGTGCCCATGGATAAACAGACTAAACCTCAGGCCGCCAATCAGCGTGACGCCATATTGCAACAGCTTTCGCAAATTCCCCATGGCCAAGTTACCACCTATGGTGCCCTGGCCAAGGCCGCCGGGCTACCCGGTTATGCTAGATATGTGGGGCAAGTGTTAAGAAAGCTGCCCAAAGATACCAAGCTGCCCTGGCACAGGGTGGTGAATGCCCAAGGCAAGCTGAGTTTTCCGTTGTCATCGGATGGTTATCTGGAACAGAAAACTCGCTTACAAGAGGAAGGGGTTGAATTGCACAACCACAAGATCAATTTTAAGAAGTACCGAGACGGCCGATAATACCTTACCAATTAAGTACGAATTTTAAGTGACTTATTGGCCAGGTAAACCAGAATTAGAACCGGCAAGCCGATACACGAAGCAATTATAAAAAACGATGTATAACCCAAACTGTCCACTATGCTGCCCGAATAACCCGCCAGCAACTTGGGAATTAAAGTCATCAAAGAGGAAAACATGGCGTACTGCATGGCTGTAAAGCGTATATCCACTAAGCTGGACAAAAACGCAATGAAACCGGCACTGGCAATGCCTGCTACTAAATTATCCGCCGCCACCACAAAATAAAGTACATGCAGGTTGTGACCGCTGTAGACCAATAGAATGAATAATAAGTTCGTTAGTACGACCATTAAGGCACCAGCAAATAAAACTCTCATTACTCCTATTCGCATAGCTAAGACCCCCCCTAAAAAGGCTCCCACAATGGTCATAATAACTCCAAAAACCTTTACAGCATCTGCAATTTCATTCTTAGTAAACCCCATATCCTGGTAAAAAATATTTGAGATAACACCAAGGACAATATCAGATACTCGATACAAGCCAATTAGTGCTAACAAAAGCCAAGCAGTGCGCATTGAATAGTTTTCAAAAAAATTCTTTAGAGGCGATATATAGCTTACTTCTACAACTTTTCGATCAACCACATTTACGATTACCGCTAGCTTGGCGGCCCAAAAAGCAATTCCTCCAGCAACAATTAACCGAATAACTTCAATTAGGAACCCACTTAAGTTTGCATTATTGAAATAGGCTTTCAGAGATCCTACGATACCTTTCGTAAACCAAAAGCATGCAATAAAGGCTGTAACAGATATTATGAAAACAATAACTAAGCGAAGATAGTCTTGGGTTTGAAAAGCATGAGATTTAACGCGGTTAATTGGCTCTTTCATCATGAGTGTAATAAATATACCTACGGACATGAAAAAACTCATTATGTGATAAGTAGTCTTCCACGCTTCATAACGATAATTATCAGTACTGGTACCTAAATAACTAGCTAGGTAAAGCACACCAGCTCCAGCAACTATCATACTAATTCGATATCCCGCCACATAACTGGCCGTCATCATGCCCTGCAGGTCAGCACTGGCTGCCTCTATGCGATAAGCATCTATTGTTATGTCCTGGGTAGCCGAAGAAAACCCCAGCATTACGGCCCCCATAGCCATATATAAAAGGTCGCTTTCAACAGCGGGATTAGAGGAAGCCATTAGCGTGATAGCCAAAATGACCCCTAATTGCGACACCAGTAACCATGAGCGCCTAAGACCTAACAGGCGTGTTAATAAGGGAATTGGAAGACAGTCAACCAAGGGCGCCCAGACAAACTTAAATGAGTAACCCAATGCAGCCCAACTAAAATAAGTTACGGCCGATTTTTCAATTCCCGCTTCACCCATCCACAAAGAAAGTGATGAAAAAATAAGCAATATGGGCAAGCCAGCCGAAAACCCCAACAACAGCATGTTTAATACTTGCCGATGTTTGGCCGCCGCTAGGCTCTCTTTCCAGCTGTGCTGATCATTAAGGTTTTTTAACAACTTAAGCCCTTAACATGGCAAATAAACACGTTAACCGGTCTAATCTTTAAAGTTTTTAAATTGCAGAGGCAAGGCAATGTCTTCACTGCCCTTCCAAAGCGCCATAACTTCTTGCAAGTCATCACGTTTCTTGGCGGTTACTCGAATGCTTTCCCCTTGAATAGCAGCCTGCACTTTCATTTTATTATCTTTAACCATCTTCACCATGATACGCGTAAGGTCTTTGTCCAAACCTTCTTTTAAGGTGGCTAGCACTTTAACTTGTTTACCGGCCCCTTGTGGGTCGGCGTACTCAACACAGCTCACCTTAATTTTACGTTTAATAAGGCAGGTTTCCAGGATAGGTTTCATTTGATCTGTGTGAAATTCTTCGTTGGCCAGCAGGGTAATGACCCCTTCTTTAAGCTCAAATGACGCATTAGCACCTTTTAGGTCATAACGACGCTCTAACTCACGGTTAGCCTGGTCCACGGCATTGGTTGCTTCGTGTGTGTCTATCTCAGAAACCACATCAAATGAGGGCATGCTTGCCTCCTGTTAAATTCATTAATATTTAGTTGCCTGCAATTTTAACCAGACACACAGAAAATTCATTCCTTATTTTTGGCAATTTGGCACTGGCCACACTTATAGTGCAATTATTAGGCTGATTCCGACCAGTATTCACTGGTAAATAACCCACCATTAACTATCTTGTAGATATGAATAAAAAAATAAGCTTAGATCTGGCGAATCAACCCTACTACCTTCAAGTTTCAAGCTCTGCTCACCTACCGATTTTTAGTTCGGTATTTGCCATCGATTATTTTTTGCAGCTTCTGAATCAGCAAAGCAATATTGAAATTTACGGATACTGTTTTTTCCCCAACCACCTGCACTTGTTAATACACAGTAAGGTTGCCCCCAGCCATTGGTTGGAAACCTGCCTGGTGCAATATAACCAATGGCACAATGACATAAGCGGTGACAGTGGTTACCTATTTGATGACAGCCTGACCCAACAAATATTAATACAACCCAAATTCCTAGTGAAGGCATTACGCCATGTGCATAACTTACCTGTTGCAGCTAAATTATGCAGCACCAGCGACCAATTTTTGTACAGCTCTTACCATGATTACACCGGGAAACAGCATACCCAGGTAAAAACAGCCCCCATTTTAACTATGCTATCTCACCACAGCGGCCAACGTGGTAAACGCTTTGAAGACTATATGAGCAGTAAACAACCTTTACCCAGCAAACAGAGCTATCTAGATAACAACGAATTTTATTTGGCTTATGCGGACTCGAGCTACATCACTCGCGCCATGTCCGACTATGGACAGGAAATCTCCGAAGACATTGAGAAGGATCACTCCCAACTTTGGCAAGCATGTTTAACCGCTTTGAATGATGTGACTCAACTGGACCAAAAAACCTTAATGGGCGTTAGCCGCCACCATAATTTGCCCGAGGCACATTATTTGTTGGCCTGGCTGTTTGTTAAGGTGGCTAAAGGCCCTCTGTATTTTGCTGCCAAGCGCCTGTCTAAGGATCAAACTACCCTGCAATTAAAGATCAATTCGCTATCTTTACACCACCCTAAAGCCTATTTACGGTATATTGCCAATTTTTGGCAACAATCAATCACTGCATAAATATGTCAGACATCCACATTATTGGTACAGGTGCTATGGCTTGCCTGTGGGCCAGCTACTTTCCATCACACTACAACTTGCACTTTATACAACGACACAGCAAAGCTGAGACGTATCGCTTTGAAAAAAAACCGAATGGCACTTTCATTTCAGGCCAAAGCCTGACAAAAGACACCATTCAATCCCCTATAAAACACTTAATTGTTGCCACCAAAGCCTTTGATGCCAAGAGCGCACTGGATAGTATTCGGCAACACCTTGATCCTGATGCGCAAATTTTACTCTTACAAAATGGTATGGGCAGTCAGCAGTTGATAGGCCAAACGTATGATCAATATGCCGTGTATGCCTGCAGCTCCACCGAAGGCGCTTACAAAAGCGACCCACACACCCTCGTACATGCAGGCATTGGCAAAAATAATGTTGGACCTATGAGTAACCTAGCGAATGTTGAAAAGTTAAGCCGTTGGCTGCCTAAAGAAAACTTTATATGGCAGGAAGATATTGAGCCTATATTGTGGAAAAAACTGATTATTAACAGCGTAATAAACCCACTGACGGTTATTTACCAATGCCGCAATGGGGAGCTCATAAAACAAGAGGACATTCGCCAACATATGCAGCTCATATGCAAAGAGCTGGATGCATTGCTTGAAAAGTTACCTTTCAAGCTGAGCAAGTCTTATCCTTTAGCATTGGAAATTTGCCAGCTAACGGCCAATAATTACAGTTCCATGTACCAGGACTGGCAGAAAAAGCGCCCCACTGAAATTGACTTCATTAGCGGCTTTATCGTAAAAACGTGCCAAGAATATTCGGTACCTTGCCCACAAAATGAAAGGCTGCTAAAGCAAATACAGCAACTAGACCTTGGCCCCTAATGCCATCTAATGTAGTCTGCAGACACTCCAAATATTACTGCCAGCCATTTTATTGTTATGCGCCAATTCTTTCGCCAACTAAAAGTCAGACATAAGGTATTCATATTACTGGCCATTGCCATGTTTGGCATTTCTGTTTTAAACGTATTTAGTAATTTATGGCTCGCCTCCCAAAACCCTATTCAACAACATATTGCAGCATTAACCCCCTTGTTACATGGCCCCAATAAAGAAATTAAAACCAGTCAACAGTGGCAAAAATACTTAAATATACGGCAAACTCTTTTCACCATTACTGATACCGGTGTTTACAATAATGACGGGAAGTTATTGGATGCCACCCAGGCTATCTTCCCCTCACACCTTAGCCAAATAAGCTTGGCTCAATTGAATGCCAATACGGTTTTAATACCCGGCCCAAAATTTACTTTAATGCTTGAAGTAAGTGCCCACATTACCCGCATCTTTCTTTTTGAAGTGGTCGTTATCAGCCTGTTAATACTCGTAGCGGGCATTACTTTTATTTGGATAATCCTCTACTTTGTTAATCGACTTATAATTCGGCCTATATTTTCATTAACCGCCACCACCAACGAAATTGCCATGGAGCAAAATTATTCGTTACGAGCGAAACGTTTTTACCCCGATGAAATAGGTACCCTGGCAGAAAACTTTAACTTCATGCTTAACCGCATCGAACAAGACGACCATATGCTACGCCAGGAAAAAGAAAAAGCAGAGCAGGCGCGACAGCGAGCCATTGAACTTTCGAAAAAAATGCACGACACCAACGAACGATTAGGCTTTGAGGTTAAGGTTCGAGCTCGAGTGGAACACAAGCTCACCGACTTCCAGCATTATTTAAATAATATAATTGACTCTATGCCCAGTGCCATTATTGCCGTAGACCATGAGTTAACCGTTACCCAATGGAACAAAGGGGCTAGCCTAATTACCGACATCAAACGAGATGATGCTATCTACCAGCCGCTGGAGGAATCTTGTGAGTTTTTACTACCCCATTTAACGCTTATTAGCGACTCACTGGATAATCACAATACCAATAAAGTAGAGCGCATCGCCTTTACCTCTGATGACAGTAATCGTTTCCTAGATATAACAATATACCCGCTGTTAGACACTACGCACTCGGGCGCGGTAATTAGAATTGATGATGTAACTCAGCGCACCCAGATGGAAGACATGATGGTGCAGTCTGAAAAAATGATGTCGCTGGGCGGCTTAGCGGCGGGCATGGCCCATGAGATCAACAACCCATTGGGGGCCATTATTCACACCGTTCAAAATATAAAACGCCGCTTAAATCCAGCATTAAAGCGAAACATAGACGTGGCCAATGCCATGAATATTGACATGGAACAAATATGCAGTTACATCGAAGATCGGGGTATTTTCTCGTTTCTGGACAACATCAACCAGGCCGGAGAGCGCGCCTCAACTATCGTTAGTAACATGCTGCAATTTAGCCGACAAAGCTCCAAGACCTTACACCCACAAAGCCTGCATCACATAATCGATCGCGCTATTAACATTGCTAAAAACGAATACAGCCTATCTAGCGGCTACGACTTCAAAAGCATAGATGTGATTAAAAATTTCGACTTCACTATGAACGACGTACCCTGTATTCCCTCTGAGATAGAGCAGGTTATTCTTAACCTATTAAAGAATTCTGCCCAGGCACTACAGGATTACAAATCACAAAAGGAATTTGATATAGACTGGTATAGCCAGATTCAAATATTTACCCGCCAAACCGGTCAAATGGCCGAGCTTATTATTGAAGACAATGGGCCAGGCATGGATGAAAACACCACTCGCCATATATTCGAACCCTTCTTTACCACTAAGGAGGTGGGCTTGGGCACGGGACTTGGATTATCAGTGTCGTTCTTCATTATCACCAACCACCATCAGGGGCAGATGCGAGTAGAGAGCACCCTGGGATCGGGTACTCGTTTTACCATTAGCCTGCCTCTGACCAACCAGCCGGATGACAAGAAAAGCTCTCAAACCAACCCAGACTAACTCTGCTAACGACCCTTCCGCCTTAGATCTATTTAGAACACTTATTGATCTTTTGCTAGCGCTTTTGTACTATTGCCGCGAAATTTAGGTCCCAAGTCGTTCAAGACAAGGGTTAAACGGGAAACTGGTGTCGATACTCGTCATTTAGACTACGAGTAATCAAGTCCAGTGCTGCCCCCGCAACGGTAAACGATTTTAGATTAAGCACACTGCCACTGAGAACTGTATTTAGGTTTTTGGGAAGGCGCTTAATCAGAGATAACTTGTTCTATCTCAGATCGTAAGCCCGGAGACCGGCCTAATATGAATATTAACTGAAGTTGCGGTGGGCGACTGACGAATACTATGCCAGCGTTTTACTGTGTTCGTTCCAAATCTCCCTCCTTTTAGGTGAACCATGCGTACTTGGCTATTCTTAAGTTTATGCACATTTATATTGCATACTACCGCAGAGGAATTTTCATTAGATGCACAAGTAATTACTGCCCCTATCAGCGTTTCTACCCTAAAGGTAATGACCTTTAACCATGAAGAGTTCGCTGGTAAATATCAAAATATTAGTGATCTATTACAACAACAGGCAGGAATTCAGGTGAGAAGTTCAGGGATTGGTAATCCAGTATCGATATCCATTCGCGGCTCCAGTCATCAGCAAGTTAAATTCATCGTAGATGGCCATGAAGTTAATGACGCACAGTATGGTGGTTTTGACCTAAATAAAATATCTCTTCACCAAGTTCAGCAAGTCCAAGTTATCCAAGGCAGTTCGGCATCCAATGTTTACGGAAATGCTGTAGGCGGAAGCATATTAATACAGACACTCACACCGGATCAAAAAGCTAAAAGTAAGACATTTGGCTCCACCGGGAGTTATGACACACAACAGCTTGGCTTCACCCACTACTTAACTGGAGCTGGTGTGGGGCTTTTAAGCGTTGATACTCTCAAGAGTAAAGCAGATTATGAATATGCAGTTAAATCTCCGTATGATTCTCCCGATGAACGCAATCGAGTCGAATCGTTAAATAATAACCTGTACGAGAAAAACACTGCATTAATTAAATGGCAATCGACACATTTAGAAAATAAAACTATCGGTTTAAAGGGCTCTTATTATGAAAGTAAGAAGCATCTTCCCAATTATCAGCAGAACAATCCCAATAACAACGCCAATATAAATACCGATGAATGGGAAGTACAAGGATATTTAAGTCAAGAGTTAACGGGGAAATGGCAGATTAAGACAGACTTATCAATGACAAGAAAAAATGAATTATTTGACGACAAAAACAATCAAATCGGCATTAATAGTGACTTCACAGAGTACGACAATAGAATTAATCGATTAAAACAATCACTTACCTATACATCACCACATTACAACTTTGATAGCTACTACTCAGCTAACCAAGAATCTTTTTCCGACAATCACATTCTTATTAACAATGAAATAAAATGTTTATCACCGGTTTCTACTTGTGACATAAAATCAAGTCAGATCACTCATAAAATTGGCAGCAGTTTTAGTTGGTTATCCTCTAAAGTAAATCATCAATTAGGTGTAAGCATTGATTTAATTTCATTAAAAAGATCTCAAAAGGAATTATATGCTGACAAGGAAGAAAGCAATAAAAATAGTGAGTATGCAAGCTGGAGCATTCAGTACCTTAATAGTTCAAAAATAGATTTTCAAGCTGCAGTCAATTTAAGCCAAGCAATTAGAATCCCATCTTTATATGAACTTTTTGGCGATCGCGGCCTAGCTAAAAGCAACATAGCCCTTAAACCAGAAACATCCAATAATTTTTCAGTGGACATAGATCACATTCGGAATAATATTTCGCTATCGTCCGGTTTTTTCTATAGAGATTTAAAAGATGCAATTGTTGCCCAATCTTCAGGTGGCATAGGAACTTATAAGAACTTGTCATCTGCACAAGTATACGGATGGCAATCACGTATAAACCTTTACACCTCAGAATATTCACTAAATTTTAACTGGCAATTTCAAGATAGCTATACTCAGTCAGAAATCTATGCGTCCAATAATAAAAAACTCGCCGGTATTTACCATCAATCTTTTACTGTTTCAGGCGATTACAAATTCAGCCCCTCTATGAGTGCCAACTACCAATATCAAAATGACGCAGAGCTATATGTTGACACGGCTAATTTAGAAAAGCATGCAGGCAGAGTCGTCCATAACATCCGACTTAGCTATCAACATAAAAATATCCAAAGTACATTTACCATTGATAATGTACTTAACAACCAATACATGGATCAAAGTAATCGTCCTGCCGCAGGGCGTCTTTTATCTTTAAGTATTCAATATGAACTTAACTGAGGTAGCAAACATGAAAACTAGCAGAGTTATATTATCAATAGGATTAATCACGTCACTAGCAGGTTGCTTAGATGAAAATAACAACGATAGTAACTATGTTGGTATTGAATGCAGTAATAGCCAACTAGACATGGCAATACAAACTATTTCCACTGACTTTACCAGTAGTGCTGTAGCTATAGGCTGTTCTGATGGAGGTTTACTTGATAGTAACCTAATATCCACTGAAAGTGATCGCACAGTTTCAGTGGGCAGTAAAAGCTTCTACCACATAGGAAAAGCCGGTATTGACTTAATCTCCAGCTACGATTTTTTACTTCCAGATGTTGAAAACTGGACTTACTCAACAAACGATGCAAATGAATCAACATCTAATACTTATAAGTTACTAGAAGTAAGTGATACAAAGGCCTATTTAATCCGTTATAACAAAAGTAAGGTTTGGATCGTAGACCCAAGTGCAATGAATGCGAATGACTTTAAAGTAGGGGAGTTAGATTTAGGTGCATACTTAGCCAGCACTGATTTAACCACATCAACTGCAACTGACATGATTGATGCTGTCATTACTGATGGTAAATTGTATGTTGCTATGCAACGCCTTCGAAACGGTGCTGAAGCGAGTTGGGGAGGAGACGCATACGACTATACCAATGATTCAATGGTTGCGGTCTTTGATATTACAACGGACCTGGAGCTTGAAGCCTCTCCTAGCAATGCAAGCTTTAAAGGCATTACCCTACAGGGTAGCAATGTTCAATCCCTAAATGTATTTGAAAATACAATATATGCTTCAAGTAGAGGAAACTATTCTAATGATTTTGGTTTATTAGAGACTATTAATACTAACACTTTCGAAGTTAACACTTTATTCGCGGGTTCAGCTGAACTTGGCGCTATCGCAGACTCAGCAATTATCTCTGCAACCCAGGGTTATATACTTACAGATTTGTCTAAAACAATTGACAGTGTATACACCTACCAACACAAAGTGCTTCCCATTAACCCAAGTACAGGGCAGGCAGACGATGCGCTAACTGGCTTTAATAATATTCACCTTACCGATATTGAGGTTGGCCCTAACAATTACCTTTGGATCTTAAGCGCGGTTAATAGTAATCCTGGTGTTTACAAGTTAGATGTGACAAATAATGAAGAAACTGTTTTTCTAAAAACTAATTTAAACCCTCATAACATTGCATTTAAACACTAAACCTTTAAACTCTAAATAAAGATAGCTGGGATGCCCTGCTATCTTTATTATTCAAATATCACACCTGAAACCTCTCCAACTTCTCCCTTAACGATTCCGTCAAAGCTGTCACCTCTTTAATCGCCTTCACAGTATGCTGCGCTCCTTCCACCGTGGCACGGCCCGATTCATTTATCTTCGCCACATTATCATCAATGGTTTTTGCGACCTGGGTTTGTTGGCCCGACGAGCTAGATATCTGGTTGTTAATGCTGGCAATGGCCCCCACCATTTCTACTATGGTATCCAGCGCGGTGCGTACCTTGGCGGAAGACTCCACCGTATCTTGCGCCATCTTGTGGCTGCTACCCATTACTTCTACCGCATTGGCAATGCCTGAATGAAGCGAGGTCATGACCTCTTCTATTTCCTGAGCCGAGCTCTGCGTGCGACTGGCCAGCGTTCTTACTTCATCGGCCACCACGGCAAAACCTCTACCTTGCTCCCCTGCTCTGGCGGCTTCAATAGCTGCATTCAACGCCAGTAAGTTAGTTTGCTCGGCAATGCCTTTAATAACCGCTAGCATGCTGCCAATATTGGTGGAGTTTTCTGATAGTTGATTTATAACATCGGTACTGCGCATGATCTCATCGGCCAGAGAATTTATTTGGGTTAGTGTCTCATCCACTACTTGATTAGCCGTGCCCGCCTGATTGGTAGCCTGCGTGGCAGATTCAGCGGCTTCTTCACTTTGACTATTCACGCCAGCCGCGGTGGTGGACATTCTACTGATGGCTTCAGCCACTTCTTGAGTTTGCTGTAACTGCTCATTGGCGGCACGATTACTTTGCTCGGCATTGGTGCCCACCTGGTCCATGGCCAAGCCCACATCCGCTGCGTTTTTATGCACCGCTTGCAGAAGAGTATGAATATTTTCAACCATGACATTAAATTCGCCGGTTAACTCCCCCATTTCATCCTGTGACTGCACATCCACCCTGACGCGCATATCCCCCTGGGAAATCTTTTGAGCCGCACTGTGAAACTCTCCCACTGTGCTGCGCACTGACCAAAAAAATGCGGCATACAAGTACACAATCATTAACATAACCAAAGATATGGCCACCACTACAGTTACCAGTTTTTGTGTTAAGTGCTCAATACGTACCTGCAAAATGTCATTTAGCTGGGGAATAGCAATTTCTCGTACTTGCTTAAAATTTGCAATTTTCGATTGGTAATAATTGCTAAATTCCTGCCAGCTAATCTCCAAGTTGATGGCGGCTATAATATCTTCATCAAGTTTAAATTTAATGTCTTCAACATCCGTCTGCAGTGCACTAAATGTAGATTTAAAATATTCCAAGAATAACGGACTGGCTTTTATCAAAGAGTCATGGTTTTGCTTCATCTCTTTACCCGTTAAATCCAGGGCATCATAAGCATTATTTAGCGTATCGTAGGTGCTTGCGGATATAAATTTTCCGCCAAGGGCGTTTACGGCCACGGCGTGTGATAAGCCAACCTGAGTCTCATAAGCTGGGTAATCATTTAGCAATAGCTTTAATAAAATTTGCACGTCTGAATTGGTATCCTGAGCGATACCCGATGCCTGAGATGCCTTAATGGCCAGAAACAAAATTTCGCTCACCACCTCGCTATAAAATTTATATTGGTCTTTCTCTGTGGGCTGACGATTCTCCCCGGTGCGTCCCAAACGATCCTTCCACTGCCCAAGTTTACTTTCTATTTCAATTCCCACTACGCTGGAACGGTGGTCGGCAATCAATTTATTTAGGGATTGGTACAAATCACTTTCGACTGTATTGGTTCTGTCTTCCAAAGTTTGCTTAGATGAAAAAGCGGCCGCTGAGCCCAACTCTCGATACAGCATGGCTTTATCCACCACCTGCAATACGTCATCAATAACTTGAATGGAACCTTTGGCTTGTTTGGTGGCCTGGATGTGTTGATAGGTTTGATTAACAATAACAAAACTTAAGATCAACAGGGGAATAAAGAAGGTAAGGCTGATTACACCAAATTTCTTGGCATAACTTAGCCTGTTCATAAAAAGAATGGCGGGAGCCAATAATCCATGCATGTTAAATATCCAGAGCCTACTACTTAATTATAAGTGTAGACCCTATTTTCAACTTGCCTTGATTGTTTGCCTTTCCATAAAGACAAACATGGATTTAGAGCAACAAGTGACGGACATCGCTCAGTAACTGACACAAATACCGAGTAAACATGGCTGCCTGTGCCCCATCAATTACTCTGTGATCGTATGATACACACAGGGGCAACATGAGGCGCGGTTCAAAACTCGAACCATTCCACACCGGTTTATAGGCCGCCTTGCTCACACCCAAAATAGCCACCTGAGGTGCATTTACTATGGGAGTAAATGCGGTGCCGCCAATACCACCTAAACTGGAGATGGTAAAACTAGCACCCATCATGGCATCCATGGGCAGCTTTTTATCACGGGCCAGTTTGGCCAGTTGCGAGCTTTCCTGGGCTAAATCCACCACCCCTTTGCTTTGTGCTTGCTTGATCACAGGCACCATCAAACCATCAGGGGTATCCACCGCCACCGACAAATTATAATACTGCTTCAAGATAAGGGTATCGCCATCAGGCCCCAAAGACGCATTAAATTGCGGAAATTTCTGCAGCGCTTTCACACAGGCCTTTAAAATAAACGCCAGTGGAGACACCTTCACACCATCTGGAATTTGATCTTTCATTTGACCCTTACGGTATATTTCCAGGTCGGTAATATCGGCCTCATCAAACTGAGTCACTTGCGGGATAGTGGTCCAACTGGCCACCATATTCTTGGCAGTGATTTGTTTGATTTTGCTTAACGGCTCTTGGGATATCTCACCAAAACGTGAGAAGTCTTCATCACTGCCTCTAATCGCCAATGAACCCACGGGGGCCGCCTGAGCAACACTGTTAACCTTTTGCTTCACGTAAGCCAAAAGATCTTCTTTAAGGATGCGCTGCTTAGGCCCAGTGCCTGAGATCAGAGCTAAATCCACCCCCATCTCGCGCGCCAATTTACGCACCGCAGGACCGGTATGGACCGCTCCCTTTTTAGCGGTGGCTGTTGGAACGGATTGCACGGGAGTCTTCTTGGGCTCCTGTGGTTTAGCGGGCGCCGGTGCGGAACTCTGTGCAACTGGATTAGGCACTGGCGCTGCCTGAGCCGCCACCTGCATAGTAGCGATAACATCGCCCTCGCTCACCTTCTCACCCAGTTTTACAGTGAAAGATAACAAGGTTCCGGCCTGCTCCACCGGAATTTCCATACTGGCCTTATCTGATTCCAGCACCATTAAGCTTTGCTCTGCCTGCAGTTCGTCACCCAGCGAGGCACTCAATTCTATGATTTCAACGGCGTCGAGGCCGCCTAAATCAGGCACTCGAACCTCTACTGTACTGGGCGCGGCACTGACCGGCTCGGGCTCTGTCACGGGTTCAGGCGCAGCTTGAGTTTCCACTTGCGGTTCACTACTTGCACTTGGGGCGACTTCCGCTGGGGTTTCGCTACCGGCGCCATCTATCAAGGCGAGGGGCGAGTCTGAACTTACCTTGTCACCCACCTTCACCAATAAGCTATGAATGATGCCCGTCATGGGAGCGGGCACTTCCATGGAGGCTTTATCCCCTTCCAACACCACCAACGATTCTTCTTCGTTAATGCTGTCGCCAGGTTGCACACAAATTTCAATAACTTCTACTTCGTCCATGCCACCTAAGTCAGGCACGGTTATTTGAGTTTGAGACACAGGCCTTCCTTTTAGTTGTAAAGTGGATCTAGTTTGTCGTGGCTAATGCCGTAATCGCTTAATGCTTTCTCTAACACAGCCTGCTTAATTTTGCCGTCTTTAAGCAAGGCAGAAAGTGCTGCCACCACGATAAATTGTCTATCCACTTCGAAGAAACGTCTTAGTTGTTCACGGCTGTCGCTGCGACCAAAACCATCTGTGCCCAGGGTCACATAGGTTTTATCCGCCGGCATGTAGGCACGCAACTGTTCAGAGTATTGTTTCATGTAGTCGGTGGCACAAACCACCGGACCGTCAGTACCATTCAGACAATCGTACAAGTAAGATGTTTTTTTACTGCCAGGGTTTAACAGGTTTTCACGCTCCACCTGACGACCTTCACGAGTTACTTCATTAATGCTTGGCGCACTCCACACATGGGCGTGAATGCCAAAGTCATCTTGCAGTATTTGCTGAGCGTGCAGCACTTCGTTCAGGATAGTACCGCTGCCCATGAGCTGCACTGACATACCGGCTTTTGGTTTCTTGGCTGCGGCCGGTTTTAATAAGTACAAGCCTTTACGTATGCCTTCCTCGCAACCTTCTGGCATCGCCAGATGCTGGTAGCTTTCGTTCATGACAGTAATGTAATAGAAAACACGTTCGTGATTTTCATACATACGCCTTAAGCCGTCTTGAATAATTACCGCCAGTTCAAAACCAAAAGTTGGGTCATAGGTAACGCAGTTGGGAATGGTATTAGCCAAAATATGGCTATGACCATCCTGGTGCTGCAAGCCTTCGCCGTTGAGCGTGGTACGTCCGGCGGTGGCACCAATTAAGAAACCTTGTGCCTGACAATCACCGGCTGCCCAGGACAAATCTCCCACTCGCTGAAAACCAAACATGCTGTAGAAAATATAAAACGGCACCATGGGTTTATCGTAAGTACTGTAAGCGGTGGCCGCCGACAACCAGGCCGAAAACGCACCGGCTTCGTTGATGCCTTCTTCCATGATGCGACCTTTTTTATCTTCCTTGTAATACATCATCTGGCCAAAATCCACTGGCTCGTATAACTGACCTTCTGAGCTGTATATACCTAATTGGCGGAACAAACCTTCCATGCCAAAGGTACGAGCTTCATCGGGTACGATGGGCACCACTCGCTCTCCTAAGGATTTATCTTTCACCAAAGTGGAAAGAACACGTACAAAGGCCATAGTGCTGGAAATAGATTTCTCACCACTGCCTTTTAATTGCGCGGCAAAGGCGTCTAACTTAGGTGGAATCAGTACTTCTTTGTTTTCGGTACGAGCCGGTAAAAATCCACCCAGGTTTTCACGCTTTTTACGCATGTAAACCATTTCCGGGCTGTCGGCCGGCGGGCGATAATAAGGCACGTCTTTTAGATCATTGTCGCTAATGGGAATATCGAAACGGTCACGGAATGCTTTAAGGCTTTCTATGTCGAGTTTTTTCACCGAGTGAGCATCCATCTTGCCCTCAGCCGCATCTCCCATGCCATAACCTTTAACTGTATGGGCCAAAATAACTGTGGGCTGCCCCTTGTGGCCGGCCGCTGCACGATACGCCGCGTATACCTTGTAAGGGTCGTGGCCACCGCGGTTAAGCTTGAAGATTTCCTCATCCTTCATGCCCGCTACCATTTCTTCCAGCTCTGGGTATTTACCAAAGAAATGCTCCTTGGTATAAGCGCCGCCCTTGGCCTTGTAGTTTTGGAATTCACCGTCCACTACCTCGTCCATACGTTTTTGCATGAAGCCTTTTTCATCCTTGGCAAACAACGGATCCCAGTGACGACCCCATACTACCTTAAGGACATTCCAGCCGGCGCCGCGGAAGGTGCCTTCCAATTCTTGAATAATTTTACCGTTGCCACGCACCGGTCCATCCAGGCGTTGCAGGTTACAGTTCACCACAAAAATGAGGTTTTCTAATTTTTCTCGGCCAGCCAAGCCGATGGCGCCTAACGCTTCCGGCTCGTCACACTCTCCATCCCCTAAAAAGGCCCACACTTTTCTGTCTAACCGAGGGGTTAATTCTCGAGCCGACATGTAGCGCATGAAGTGCGCCTGATAGATGGCCTGTATTGGACCCAGACCCATGGAAACGGTAGGGAACTGCCAGTAGTCGGGCATGAGGCGTGGATGTGGATAAGAGCTCAAACCCTTGCCATCTACTTCACGGCGAAAGTTTTCCAACTGTTTTGTTTCCAAGCGCCCCTCTAGAAAGCTACGGGCATAAATCCCTGGGGAGATATGACCCTGGTAATAAATAAGGTCACCTTGCGGGCATTTTTCACTGTCTTTGTTGGGTGCACGGAAGAAGTAGTTAAAACCCACATCGTACAATGTGGCACTGGATGAGAAGCTGGAGATATGACCGCCTAAATCATCACCACTTTCATTGGCACGCAGCACCATGGCCAAAGCATTCCAGCGAATGAGTGAGCGAATACGTCGCTCTAAAAACAAATCCCCTGGCATTTTCACTTCTTCATCAACAGGAATGCTGTTGCGATAGGGGGTGGTATAAGAATATGGCAGGGGTAGCCCATTGCGGGTGGCACGCTCGGCCAGGGTCTTCAATAAAAAGCGGGCGCGCTCTATGCCGTCTTCGCGAATCACACTGTCGATGGAGTCGAGCCACTCCTGGGTTTCAGTTGTATCTGGATCTTGGTCAAACGATTCCATTAATTATCCTTGCCAATAAACGATTAAATTAAAAACTATGTAAAAGTATAGACAAGTGGAGTGTATTGACCTTAGCGGCGTAAGACAAGGCAAAATGCGCCATCGTGTAGTTTTACTACAAAACATGATTTTCTAACAAAATGGTCACAAATGCAGTAAATAAGCCTTTAGATCGAAAAAATACCAGTGAATATCAATACAAAACTAACGAAATCCAATTAAGATAACTCATAAAGCCTTCTTTAAAAGCCACCAAAACCACATTATGTAGTAAAACTACACAAACATTACAAGAGAAAGGACTGACAATTGACAGTAAACAGAGGCAAATAAAAGTAACAAATATGAACAAGACAGAAGCGGAAATTGACTGTTATTGAAGTACAAGACCCACCCTAATAACAGCCAAAAGAAGTTTGAAGATGGTAGTTAAAGCGCTTCACCATGAATATGAGCACACATGGTTTTGGCCCCTTTTAGAATTTCAGGTACCGGTCGAGCCAGATCATCGGCGTGCACCCAATAGACTCGGTCATTCTTTACCGCGGGAATGCTGGACCACAAGCTCCAGTACTGCTGCGCCTCAATGCTGGGTTGAGGGCCAGAATAGATAATGACATCCGGGGCGCTGGCAATAACAGACTCCACCGATATATGAGGAACCGGCATGGGCAAGTCTGCATACAGGTTTACACCGCCACACAACTCAATCACCTGGTTAATGAGGTTATCTTTATTAAGCGTCATCAACGGCTTTAACCAGGCCTGAAAAAACACCCCCGGCTTGGCCCCTGGCGCTTTTTGCTGATACTGGCTTTTTAATGCCTGCCAGTCTTTCAAGAACCGATCCGCCCGCGCCTTTGCCACATCTTGTTTTTGTACCCAACCACCAATACGCACCAATTGCTCGGCCACATCTTGCGCATTTTGTGGGTCACTAAATCGCACATCTAGCCCCAGTTTTTGTAATTTTTCTATCTGTGGTGCCATGGGCGAACCCGGGATAGCTACGATGAAGTCCGGCTGTAAGGCTAGGATGCGCTCCACCGAGATACTGTTATAAGCCCCTACTCGCTCGATACTTTTTGCGGCCTCGGGGTAGTTTGCGTACTCTACCGTACCCACCACATGATGCCCGGCGCCCACCTCGAAAAAGTACTCGGTGATATGTGGGGCCAATGTGATGATGCGATAGGCTTTCGCTAACGAATCACCGGTATCTTGAGGCTTCATATCCTGCGCTTGAGCAGCGCCGACCAATAAAAATGTGGCCAATATAAAAAAAAACTTAATCATGACACGACTACCCATGGGTTTTTAACATATATTGATAAGGCTCTTGTTCATTTATCTGAACCCGTGAGCGGCAAGCGTAGGGCACATCCAGGCGGTTTATATTATTAAACGGCAGCCCCAATGCTTCTTTTAATAAAATTCGAATGACTCCGCCATGACATACAATCAGCTGCCTTTTTTCCGGGCGATGCAAACAACCAAACCAGGCCTTTAATACTCGCGCCTCAAAATCCAGTAATTTTTCACCCTCTGGGGCAACAAAATTCATAGGGTCATCCCATAAGCCCTTGATGCGTTCGAAATCTTCTTTAAATACGGTTTCCATATTTTGGTTTTCCCAAATACCAAAATTAAATTCACGCAAGTCGTCGCTAATCACCAAAGGAATATCTAGCTGAGCCGCCAGCTTTTTTGAGAAATCATGACAGCGTGATAACGGACTAGTAATGATCACGTCCCATTTTTTTCCGTTAGCATCAAATTCGGTGGCGGCTGACATTTGCGACCAACCTAGTTCAGTTAACGGATGATCGGTTATCCCACGAAACACATTGCCCCCTTGAGGCTCCCCGTGCCGTAACAAATCCAGAGTTTTGAATTCCATAGTTTTTACGCCTCTTTTTCGCTAACGTTGGCTTGAGCAAACGTGGCCATCTCGGCGTGCAACGCCAAGGCACTTTGCAATAAACTCACTACTAGGGCGGCACCACTGCCCTCCCCTAAACGCATACCAATATTCAATAGTGGTTTGGCATTAAGCGCTGCCAATACTTTTTGATGGCCCGGCTCGGCACTTTCATGACTGAACAATAACCAGGGAGCAATGCTGTCATTGATGGCCACCGCCATTAGCGCCGCCACCGAACTGATGAAACCATCCACCAGCACGGGAATGCCTAGCTGGGCACAACGAATATAAGCCCCTGCTAAACCGGCAATTTCGAAGCCCCCCATATTTTGTAATTGCTCAAGCGGCTCGTTGGATGCGTGCACGGCCAAAGCCTGATCGATTAACTTAACCTTTAATGGCAATTGCGCCTCGCTGATGCCGG
>Ga0209184_1000472_pt1 | contig 42535 bp, 36 predicted proteins | sample EN8Hudsemesocosm_2_FD_184627 | JGI IMG/M metagenome (GOLD analysis project Ga0209184, IMG submission 184627) | Methane-oxidizing microbial communities from mesocosms in the Hudson Canyon - EN8C Hudson Canyon (SPAdes) (version 2) | ecosystem: Environmental > Aquatic > Marine > Cold seeps | place... | reverse complement strand
CCCATTCTGGTGGACACACTATAATGTTGTAGAGATGCAACAGGAGGTGTTTCATGACAAAAGGCAAAAGTTATCAACGTTACCCTGCTGAGTTTAAACGAATGGCGTTACTCAAAGCTTCTGAAGATGGTGTTACTGCTAATAGTGTTTGCGAAGAACTAGGGATTAGTTTTAGGCAATTAAGTCGTTGGCGTGATGAATTTCGATTGAAAGGTGATGATGCTTTCAAGGGGAATAAACAAACCAGTCAAAATGAATTAACTAAGTTGAAACAAGAGCTGGCTAAAGTAAAAAAAGAGCGTGATTTTTTAAAAGAAATGGAAGGTTTGAGGGACGTTGAATGTTGAATATGGCGTTCATCATTCTATTTGATGAACGCCATACACTAAAGCGCTGCAATTTAAAGCATTCTCATACTCTATATCAAAGTTTGAGCAGCTATCATTAATATGGCTAACCAAGAAACTAGATAGGACGGAGTTCTCAGAAAAGGAATACCAAAACTAAAAATTGCTGCATGAGCTATTCGTGCATAGAAGAAAATACTTGCCCAAATTGCTATAGCAGCTTCTGAGTCCACAGCTAAGAATCCAGCGGCGACAATGACAGCAATAAATGCTGGCATGGTTTCTACCATATTAAGATGAGCACGTTTCGAACGCTCTGCCCAAAGTGGTACCTCAGGTTCCTTGGCAGGATACCCTTCTGGGTAATTATTTAAAAAAGTAATGGGTCCCCATACAAATAGTCGAGATAAAATGTATGGTGTCCAAAGTAATACGGTTAGTGCGCCGCTAAGGGCTAAATACATATAAGCTGTTTCCACAATAAATATCCTTTAAATATCAGTTGAATTTTTTAAATCACAAAAATATTGTTTGAACGGGTTCATCACCCGTTCAAAGTTGATTCACATAATGATTGAATTACAGAGAGCTTGCTGCTTTGTGCTCGATTTTCTTCCACTGCTTTTCAGCTTTCGAAATAGTCCCAGAACGATCTTTTTGATAGGCTTTAAAAATATCCTCGCTCAAGAAAACGTACAGTTTGCCATCAACGACTTCTGCGTATTTTGGGTTACCATCAAATTTCTTACCCACAGAAGTACCATAGGTGCAAAAACCACCATTTTCAGGCACATACTTCTCAGGATTTTTAACAAAGTCCTTTTTATTCTCTTCACTTGAGAAATAATAAGCGACGCCATCATGCTCGATTGCATAGGCTGCTGATCCATCAATTCGATTTCCAATATCGATGAAGGCTACGGGGTCAACACCGTGTAAACCCAATGGCGCACCCACGGCGGTATATCCTGAAACGACATTATGTTCATCGACTGCTAATGCTGTCGTTGAATAGCCAATGAAGGTAGCTGCAATAATAGCGGCGATTTTTACTGATTTTAACGTTTTGTTCGACATGTTAATGTCCTCTTTAGTGGTATAAGTAAGTCAAATATTAATAAATTAAACGGTATTGAGATTTGCGGTACTTACTACCGGAAAATCAATTACGGTTTTCGCAATATGATTAAAATAATTGGTAAAAACATTCATAATGGTATTGGCAACGATTTCGACAATTTCAGCTTCGCTAAAGCCTGCATCACGTATGTCTATTAAGTCCTCCTCCCTAATATTTCCGCGCTTTGTTAGAATTCGAGACACAAAAGTTAACGCACTTTGACTTTGTCTATCTTTTGATTTACCCGCAAGATTACTAACTACTTCCTGTTCTGTAAGCCCAGCGTTACGTGCCATTAATGAATGTGCTGACGCACAATAATCACATTGGTTAACACCGGCAGTGCAGAGTGCAATTTGTTCGCGTAATTGAAGTGATAATTCACCATTATTGAGCGCGTTTAAAAAATCGAGATAGCCTTCAAGAGCAACTGAAGATTGGCCTATGGTGCTAAGAATATTGGGTATCATGCCCATTTGTGATTGAATAGTTTCAAACAATTGTGCGGTTTTTCCAACCGCAGTTGATTGTTCTATGGGTTTAATACGTTGCATGTATGTCTCCGTAGTGTTTTTAGCTAACGAGAGGCATCATGGGTTCTACGTGGCTTTACAACAATGTAAAAGGGGCTAATTGAGACTACTGGTAAAACATGCGGGACGATATGTATAACCCAAACATATTAACGCCTATATTCCGTGGGGGATGAACCAAACCTAGCTGAAAATGCACGGGTAAAAGCAGATTGGGATTTATAACCCGTTTGTTCAGCTATCTGCTTAATGCTTAACGGCGAGTCATCAATAAGCGAGAGCCCTTTCTGCAGTCGCCAATCGCTAAGGTACGACATTGGTCCCGCTCCCATTAATTCACTAAAACGGTTAGCGAACCGGCTTCGAGACATTGCCACTTCAGAGGCGAGACGCTCCACCGACCATTGAAAAGACAATTTAGAGTGAATAAGCTGTAATGCTCGACCGATTTGTGGGTCCCGAAACGCTTTTAATATCGACTCCGACTGAGGCGGTAACGACACACCAGAAGATAGAATCTCAATAAAAACCACTTCGGATAGTCGTGTGATTGAGGCCGTTGATCCACCGTTCTCAGAGAAAATATGTTGAGATATTAAATTGAGGGTATCATCAAGTATCCGTTGCTTAGCGCGAGTTTCTGTTGATACGACTATATAGTCAGGCAGGGCTTGTAGTAATGGATGATCTGCACCATTTCGAAAGGTAAAATGGCCACATACCATTTGAGTCGAAGCGTCCACGTCACCTTTCCCAACAGCTAAGAACCCATCTCCGGTATATCCTACATCCTTCAATACCGTTTCTAAAGGCGGTGCATTCTGCATTGGTTTGTGGGCTAAGATATGAGACGCTCCATTGGGAACTAAAATCAAATCCCCCGCACTGAGTTCAATTGTTTCACCGGAATTAACTTGGATAAAACACCGGCCCTGAATGACCAAATGAAATCGGGCTGCATTATTATGCTTGGGCACTGTGGTGCCCCAGGGCGGAGAAAAATTTGTTCGAAAGTACAGCAGACCTTTAAGCTGTAAGGTATTAATAATATCGTCAAAAATATCCATTGAAGTTAACCAATCAGCAACTAAAAAAAAAAGACTCTGCAGCATCCAGCGATGCTTAGTCATCGCGTAGAGTATTCTATATCTCGAAATTATACTTAGTTGATGAAAATATCAAATACCAAAAACTACGATGGGAAAACCTTGTTATGCAAGTATCTACTGAAAGGTGTGTTTGGTATTTTATTAACCCGTAAAATGAAGATAGATATCCATAACGTGCCATAGAAATACATGTTTTCAAGACGACTCTTTTTAAGTTTTTTTAACCCTAAACTTAGTAGAGTCTAACCAAGTCTATTTTCAAATAATCACTATTTATACGAATTAAGTACACAGTAAGAATTAAGTGTCTGTTACATTAAATTTACGAATGTATCGGGCACGCCCCTTTTCTCCAAGGTAAGAAAACAAAGGGTAGATCTTTTGCAAGAGCCAGGGAAAGGTATTAATTATTCTAGAACTGATACTGTCGCTGTAAGGTAAATAGTATTCAAGCCTTTTAGCGTCCCAAGTTTTTCCAGCAGACTTTAATACGGTGTTGGCCACCTTTTCTGTGCTTACCGGCATGTTTAAAAAGTTAAGGGGGCTGCCATGATTCAGGGCTTCGTATTGTAGCATGGGGGTGTGAATACCACTGGGGTAAATACCGCTTACGCTTACGCCAAAGGGTTTCAGCTCGGCGTGCATGGCAGTTAAAAAACTGCGCAATGCCGCTTTAGTGGCACAATAAACTGCACTGCAAGGTAGTGAAATAAGCGCGCCCATAGATACCGTATTTACTATGTGGCCAGACTTTTGGTTTTTCATTTTTATGGCTAGAGCTCTGTTAATGTGCAAGGCGCTGCGTAAATTGATATCTAACTGTAGGTCAATATCTAGGGGCGTGCTGTTAACTACTTCATTAGGTCTTACGATGCCTGCATTCACATGGGCCACATCAATTTGTGGGGCCTCTGCAATTTCCTCACATAATTTTTTAAGCTGCTGCTTATCATTTACATCTATGCAACTGGTTTTAAGGTGCGAGTATTGTTTGGTTAATTCGTCTAAGGCGCTCTGGTTTATATCGCTGGCCCAAATTTGGTAACCCGCTTGATGAAACGCATTTACGGTGGCCAAACCGACACCGCCACAGGCGCCATTTATAAAAAATGTTTTCATATTATCTCTTTGCTAAATCTTATTTATATTTATTTCGCGCTAGGCTTGCTGCGCTGCCAACTCAACAGCGATATTACCTTCGGTTTTATTAAGCTTATCAAGCGGTGTCCATTTCATGCGTTTATCCATTTTTTTCAGGTACTTCATGTAGGCCGACTTGTTAATGTAGTTTGCATGGCGATCACTTTTCACATAGTTCACACCGCCAGATAAATCGGGATCATCGCTTTTGATTAAAGCTTCAAATTGAGCTGCATTTTGTGGGTTACGAGTTTTGTCTAATAAGTATTGGGTCACCATGTGGGCCATATAATCAAACAAGGCATAGGCGCCGCTATTGGTTTCCATAAAGCCTAGGGTGATCAGGTTAGGTACATCTCGGCTAAACAGATTTAAATAGGTTTGTGGTCGGTCTCCTTGGTAGTGAATGTAATCATTTTTAAGGTACGGAATTAAACTTCGATAGCCAGTGGCTAATAAAATAAGATCTACCTCTTGTTTTTGTCCATCCTTAAATACCACGTAATTCCCATCTAAATAATCGATGTCTTTTTGTACCTTAATGTCTCCGTGCCTAAGGTAATGCCACATCTGGCTATTTAATATGGGATGGCTTTCAAATATTTTATGGTCGGGTTTGGGCAATCCCAACCGTTGTGGGTTCCCTTCTAGTATTTTTAATAAACTTGGAAATACCTTTTGTTTTATCCACATGGGCATTTCTGGGCCCTTGCTATCAAAAACATCACTAGGGGTGCCAAAGATATGTTTGGGCACAAAGTGGTAACCGCGGCGCATACTAATAAAAGCCTGGTCGGCAAACTGGGCAGCGTCGCAAGCGATATCACAACCTGAGTTTCCTGCTCCAACAATAAGAACTTTTTTGCCGCGAAATTGTTCCGGCTTTTTATATTTTTGTGCGTGTAAAATCTCTCCGGAAAAGTTTTCTTGCCCTTTTAATTTTGGGATTTTAGGATGCCAGTTAACACCGTTGGCACAAACTAGGGTCTCGTAGCGCTTATCTTGCAACCCATCCACGGACACTACCCATTGGCCATTTACCTGCTCCGCGTTGTTAACTTCGCTATTAAAGCGAATGTGCTGGTATAAGTCTTTTTGTTTAGTAAAAGCGCGAATGTACTTAAGGATATCTTTATGGCTGGGGTAATCTGAGAAGCTGTTTGGCATGGGGGCGTTTGAGAATCCGCTCATGGTTTTAGACGAGATAAAGTGGGCCGATTCATACATGGGACTACCCGGGTTATTGATATCCCATAGCCCGCCAACATCACTGTTGCGTTCGTACAGGTCAAAAGAAATGCCGGCGCGCTCTAATTGCCATGCCAGTGACAGGCCGCTGGGTCCGGCACCAATAATACAAACTGTGGTCATAATGTTGTCCTTGGTTTTTGTGATAATTACAGTTAAATGTAATTAACGCTTACTTTATGAAAATAATAAACGCTTACATTTTTCGAGTCAAGCTTTTATAATTGCCCCATGAATGATGTAAAACTACGTAAAAAGCCCAAGCAGGCCCGTTCTTTGGCTCGTTTTGAGGCGATATTGGATCATGCTGAAGTCATTATCAGTGAGCAGGGTTTTGAAAGCCTAAAGATGAATGAGTTGGCGCGTCGGGCGGAGGTGAATATCGCCTCAATCTATCAATACTTTCCTAATCGGACAGTCGTCGCACGGGCTATAGTGGAGCGCTATTTAGAGCTGTATCGTGCTGAACTTGCCTTGATGCTGGTCGATATTCCAGTAAATACACAGCCGCCGAGCATAGAGGTAATTAGTGTCATGTTGGATAATTTACTGGCGCATTATTATCAGTTTCTGCAGCAGCGCCCAACCTTCTTACTGGTGTGGGGGGCAGTGCGAGGTAATCCAGATTTTATTAAACTAAATATGCAAGACAGCCGAAGCAACAGCGAGCTCATGGTAGATGCCATGCAGCGTATAGGTCTTAATGTGCAACCCGAAGTATTGTCCACAGCCGCATTTTTGGTGTGTGAAATTACCGAACCCGTGATGCAGGCACTATTGAACAGCGACCAAGAGTACGCTGAAAAATTACTGGCGCAATATAGATTAATGCTTAGCAGTTATTTTCAGGCACTCATTAAGTAGTGGTAACTACCTCTTGAAGGTCTGCATAAAGTCCGTTTACTGTCACAATACGGTACACTTTACGGCTGAATTTAATGACTGTTATATGCCCCTAAGCAGAAGTTTAATTATTAGTTCTGACCTCCCATAGTTCGAATTTCAAAGCCAAAAGCCTAATCATTTGATGCCCGTGAATGGAGCAACTTAAACTAGTGTTTTTTGAAAAAAAATTTAGGAATTGGAGACTTTATCGTTTTCAAGGGCCTCACTACTTTTCAAATTTGAAATTTATCACTCATTCCAACATACTCGTTCTAATACCAAAGTTTGCGAGAGAGTCAGGTTTGAGTGCTGTAAGACGTGAGTCATTGAATATTATCTGTAGTAAATGGTTTTACCTTTTGGTTGGGGTTTTGGGCCTTACAACGGCCCTGACAACTTTGGCCGGACCTCAAAAGATATCCATGTGCACCGAACATTGGCCACCTTTCGTTATCGTTGAAAAGGGTAAAGACGTGACCCAAGGTTCTTGGGTTGTTGTGCTTCATAAGATTTTCGATGGACTAACGGATTATTGGTTAGACATTGAAGTCAGTCCGTGGAAACGCTGTCTTATACAAGTCAGAGAAGGGCAAGTGGATGGCACTTTCGGCCATTTTGAGAAAGATGATCGGAAAGTTTATATGGACTTCACAGCATTCGTTGTATCTGATCGTTCCATGGTTTGGTACTCGACAAAGAATTTCCCTAAATCTTTTTCATGGGATAAGTTCAAGGACCTCACCCAATATAAATTTGGACTAATACGGGGTGAAAAATTCAATAATGAGATTGACCACCTTATCTCTAGTCAGCAAATTAAGTCAGAGACAGTGACCGAAGATGCGCAAAACTTTAAGAAACTCGCGCTCGGGCGTATTGATGCTTTAGTTAAAAACGAAAAAGTAGGGTGGGCCTTAGCCCGTGAATTAAAAATCTCCAGTTTGGTTAAGCCAGCAGCCAAACCAGCCTACGAGAACAAAAGATATCTATCTTTTTCCAAAAAGAAAAACCATCACCGACTTATTAAGCTTATAAATCAACAGATTGAACTCATGAGATCCAAAGGCGAAATACGAAAAATACTGGGTTATGCTCCGTTATAATAATTTTCTCACTGGAGTTTTCAGTAATCTAGGGTTTTAGTGCCGTACGGCACTTACTTAAGCTTGTCATACCCTCGAATGCGGTGATTCATCGATTTCTAGACCTCCATTTCAAATAAATTCCCGCTGCGCGGGAGTGACAATGTCGGGTGTTTATACCTTACGTAAGTGCTATTAGAGGCAGGTCTATTTAATTGCCCGTTTGCCACATGTGGTTTCAACCGGTCGTCGCAACACATGTATTAAATCTATCAGCAGGCGTCTCATAATCCAATGTTTTTCGTAGCCGCTCGTTTAATTGTTGGGCCACTTTATTCAACTGCGCATGGGTATGCACGGATAGGTCAGTCCCTTTCGGGAAATACTGCCGAAATAGCCTCTAAATACTAGAAATTTCATGGTCTAATTATCTTAACTTTTTATTTCTATAGCGCTGGTTAAATAAAAAGTGATGCCTTTTTGAGTGTCAAAATACCGCTAACTTTGAGTAAAAAACGACTCTTTAAGATATTAGAATAACGCCGAGTTTAAGATAAAAACTAGACTATATTGATTCACTATTTTATGCCAAAACTTGCTATTCACAGAGGGAAGATTCAGCGACTGGACCAGGGTGAAATCAGACGTATAACTTTAGACAAAAATCGCGTGTCAGCCTGCTTTACAAATACTTCGAGGACTTGTTATTTTCAGAAAAATTCAGCCAGTTTGAGCATTGTGTAAAACGTTGGCCCCTGAGTAAAGGCGTTATTGTTCGATTAATTTCAGGTTAACCTCTCTTAAGAAAGCACTCAAAAATGGGTTGATTGTGATTTTGCAATATTTAGATTACAGGCACTTATCCAATGTAAATTTGACAAGCTTTAAGCATCATTACAAATGTTTGAATGTATCAACATGAAAATTGTTTTAGTGTGATCAGCGATTTTTTGGCTAGAAGTAACCCTCTAAAGATTTGGACGTTTATTTTGTCTATTTAAAATGATGCTCTAATTAGGTGCTTTGCAGGCTTTCTCTTAAGATTGCGCCCTCTTATAGTGCTTATTTGTGCTCGTTACGTGTCGCCTTATGAAAAAATGATATATGAATAGTTGTTGACCATTCTTTGTTGTCTACTAGACTTCAAATTGCAAGCTATATTTTTTCATCGTATTTGTACGTTTTTGGTGAGTTTATGGCTAGGTTACCCTCTTTTCATCTATTGAATTGTTGTGGGGGCTAGGGTTGCAAAATGCAATGGAGAACAAGGGATGTGTGTTGCACTAAGTAGAGAAATAGCGCTCAAAATAGGTGTTATTGGATTGATAAACTCCAGCAGTTTGTCAAAGAATGCGTTATGAAAAATATCCATATAGCGCCTCCCATTCAGGAAACAACACCTTCCTCTTCAGAATATTATGCTTCAGATCGAGAACGCTTGATCTGTCAGTTATGTGACAACCTCAACAGTCGTTTTGGAATAAACCCCAATCAGAAAATGGTTGCGAAGCTGAGTCGTATTTTCATCGATATGGGGCTGACTGAATTACATCGACGTGTAATTGAATTGACCTCTTTAACTACTAGTCATCCGAGCTGGCTTGAACTGGTTGCCAAACTCACCGTACATGAAACTTATTTCTTTCGTGATGAGCCCCAGTTAGGCATGTTACGGGACAACCTGTTGCCAAATTTAATTGATCAAGCGGCAGAAAAGTCACCCCCCCATCTTCGTGTTTTGTCAGCTGGATGCTCGTCTGGTGAAGAAGTCTACAGTATTGCTATGTTGGTATTGGATGCCATGTTGGATGCCGGGTATGCATATGGGAACGAGTTTACAGGTATAAGTGTAATGCCAGGTTGGCAGCTGGAGATTATTGGTGTAGATGTGTCGGCTGACGCATTAAAGCTTGCAAACAATGCGTGCTATAGCAAAGAAGGCCTAGGGTCATTCAGAAACATGTCTTTACAATGGCAGCGTTGGTTTGATGATATTGGTTCCACGCCGGATGAGCCTTCGCAAATTTACCGTCGGCCTAAAGACTTTATTCGAAAAATCACGCGTTTTGAACAACATAACTTATTACAAACCGGCATTAGATTTGGTTTGTTCGATCTGGTCGTTTGTCGTAACACCATGATTTATTTTAATGACACAAAAAAACGTATTGCTCAGAATTATTTATTTGACGTATTAAAGCCTGGCGGCATTGTGTTATTAGGCGCGACAGATCCTTTGTTGTGCCCGGATCGTTGTGAACGATACCGTAGTCGTGGTGTGGCGTATTACTCACAAAATCGTTCAAATCTCAGAAGCGAAACAACAAAAACCGCCTGAACTAAAACTATAAGCAGGGATATTGCAGTGGACATCAATCTTATTTCAATAAATGGAAATTTTTATGGTCTTCCCACAACAGTCGTACGTGAGGTTCTTGACCCAGTTCCCATTACACCTTTGCCGTTTTCACCGGAATATGTAGATGGTTTGGTCAATATAGGGGGTAGGGTCATTATTCAAGTGGATCTGTCGATACAATTGGAAAATGCAGCAGCCCTACCGGTTAATAGTGGCCAGCTTATCGTGATTGACAGTGGTGATGAGCACATTGCCTTGCATGCTGACCAAGCTTTAATGATGGTCAGTATTGCTGACAACGATATACATAAAGTACCCGTAGATGACCTGCAGTCGGGCGTGGACCCTAATTTGGTGGCTGGAGTATTTCAGTGGCAAGAGAAATCGGTGTTTAACCTGGTAGTGGATCAACTTGGTTTGCAAAACATCGAGCAACCATTGATCCAACAAGGGGTGGAAGGTCTAGTTGGTGCAATAGAAACAGAAAGAGACGTTGACGACAAGACAGAAGAAGCAGGAATGCTGGAAAATTACTTGGTGGTAGGTGCTGGCGACGAGCGATATGCTTTGTTGATGTCTTGTGTTTGTTTTGTAGAAGATTTAGTAGATGTTACGCCGCTGCCTCAAGTAACAAATGAAGTAGTTGGCATAACTTATACCCATGAAATGCCATTGTTAGTTCTGGGGCTTGGGCAATTGATGGGGCAAAATAAAAGCGCAGGTAAAAAACTGGTTATTGTTCAGTATCAGGACTTTCGATGTGCTCTTCAGGTTGATCATATTTACGGAATTCAAGGTTTAGAAAGCAGAGAAAATCATGAAGTTTTGGCCAAAGATGGGGCTTTGTCAGGGTACCTGCTGGGTGATGACGAACATCTGACGGGTGTATTGAATTTTGATGCGCTGTTCTCCTCTTCACGTCTTGAGTTGCTGAGACGTTATCTAGTCGACGATCATCGACATATTGCGAAAAAAGAAAGGGTTCCTTCCCGTAGGTTATTGACTTTCAATGTTGGGCAGGAACGTTGCGCTTTTCCACTTGAAATAGTTGAACGCGTGGTTGAATACCAGCTAGTAGAGCCCTTACCTGAAGGCGGTGGGTCACACCTCCATGGCGCCGTCCAAGTCCATGGTGATATCTTGCCTGTGCTCGACCTTCGAATTCAAATGGGGGTTGACCCTCAGACAACGCCACTCACTGCCTATGTCGTTGCTGGAGAGAACGACAATCGTTGGGCGTTAGTAGTCGATCAGGTCTATCGGGTTGTAGAGCTCCCTGAAACAGACTTGGAATTCGCCAGCTCTCAGGAAAATAACCATGTAGAAGCGATTGGTCGAATTGATAACGCCTTGCTAAGTGTGATGAGCCTGAAGTCCTTAACAATGTCTATAAGTGGTATTGATCCTAATATTGAAAATTCAGCAGAGTGTGCCTGATGATTAAACTTTTGGTTGTTGATGACTCCGCATTTATGCGGATGGCCATAGCAAAAATGCTTGAAAATGACCCTCAAATTGAAGTTGTTGGGGAGGCGAATAACGGAGAAGTTGCAGTACAAATGGCAGAACGCTTGAGGCCGAACGTGATTACCATGGATGTCGAAATGCCCGTGGTAAATGGCATACAAGCTGTGCAGCGTATAATGAAGAGTGTGCCTTGTCCTATTATTATGGTGAGTAGTCTGACTACCAAAAGTGCAGAAGTGACCATCAAAGCTCTGGAAATGGGCGCAGTTGATTTTATTGCTAAAAGCTCTTCCTTCGTACAGCTGGATATCGCCAAAATTGAGAAGGAACTACAAGAGAAAATTTACTATTGGGCTAAACATCCCTTGCAGCAACGTTTGGCAAGGACGAAGCGCAGTTCACCGCTTAGAAGTACACCTGCGGTATCAATCCAGAATAAGCGCAAGCCAACGATGGCTGTGGATTGTGTCGTTATCGGTGTCTCGACCGGGGGGCCGCGAACCGTTTTGGAGTTGTTACAGGGCATGGGTCAGTTAAGTTGTCCTATCGTGATTGCCCAGCATATGCCTAAAGAATTTACACCTGGATTTGCAGAACATCTTGCCAGTGCCACCGGATTAGATGTGGTGGAAGGTTATCACGGCATGGCTCTGTCTCCAGGTCAGGTTGTCATCGCTCCGGGAGGGGTAGACAGCCAGATCCGACGACCTTTTGAGAATCATTTTGCGTTAGATGTCAGAAAGCATGATCAAAGCCCGATACATCCTTCTGCAGATCTACTTTTTCAGTCCAGTGCTAGAGCGTGTGAAAGTCCTGTGGCGGTAGTCCTTACTGGTATGGGGGATGACGGTTCAAAAGGGGCTGCTGACTATACCCAACGAAATTATCCCGTACTGGTGCAAGAGCCCGTAACTTGTGTAGTTGATGGTATGCCTAGTTCGGCTATCACTGCAGGTGTGGTATCTGAGGTACTTGAAGTGTCTCAAATAGCCCGGCAACTTAAGCGCTGGTGTGGTGAACACCAAAGGCCCCAAACACAATTGATTAGAGCTAATTAAATAGTAAGCAACACAAAGGAAGAATTATGACAAAGCGTGTGATGGTAGTAGATGATTCGATGATTATGCGAACACTGTTAAAAGACATTGTATCTGCTGATAAAGATCTGAATATAGTCGGCGATGCCAGCGATGGAGAGATGGCATTGAAAAAGGTGAAGGAATTAAAACCGGATCTTATTCTTTTGGATATAGAGATGCCTAAGATGAACGGCGTGGAGTGTCTCAAACGACTCAAATTAATGAGCCCTGCCAAGGTAATTATCATTTCTTCGATAGCTCAGGCGGGCTCCAAAATGGCGTCAGAAGTCCGTAGTTTGGGTGCGGCAGATGTCATTCCGAAACCGTCTGGAGCCACCAGTCTTGATATTAAAGCCAAAAAAGGGCACGAAATCACCCAAACAGTACGTAAAGTACTTGGGCTTGCGAGCTAGGCCAAAGTTTTTAAATAATTTATTTTTAAAAGCTGGTTTGTCAATAGTAGTAGAGAATCGGCACTGAGCAGGAAATGCTAGGTAAAGGATTATGTCTGACTATATAGAAACACTGTGGGCTCAATTTGTTATTGAATCCCAAGAACACCTTGAACTGATTGAGCCTATCCTTGTAGAGGCAGAATTTGATACACCGAACAAGGAAAGCGTGGATCAGTTATTCCGCTCTTTTCACTCTATTAAAGGCTTGTCAAAAGCAATGGATTTAATAGGGATGGAAGCCATTGCTCATCGCGCAGAAGATATTTTAGGCTTGGTAAGAGATGAGATTATCGTGGTTGGTGCTGAATTAGCCGATGCCTTGATCTCTTCCATTGATGCACTGAAACAGCATTTACAATTTGCTGAAAGTCAACGTAAGGATCAAGCTCCAGACGAGGTTTTAATTAGTCGACTTGAGACAATATTTAACAATGCCAAGGGTGGGTTGGAAAAACCCTGTAATGAAACGACAGAGCTTGATGATTCAGCAGAAATTGATGATACACCAAAGCCTTTGTCTGAAAGTGGCACTTCAAGTATTCATCATGACCCTGATATGGTGATTTTTTTTGCAGAATTGCTGCAGTCTAATTTACCGAAAATAGCAGAAATTATTGGGCCGGAATCGTCGGAAGAATTGCTTGCGTCCCAAGAACTGCTGGGTGATTTAGAAACACTGATTCATGCATCAACCACAATGGAATTTTCTCCCTTAGCTGATGCTTTCTCCTCGATATTAATCTTGCTTTCAGAGCAAGATGGTGACAAAGCTTTGCGCCATGAATCAATGATTGAAGCAATGATGATCGTTGTTGATTTAACCCGCTTGATTGAGAGTCAAGTACAGCAGGATTGTGGGCTTGAAAATTTGGTCACACACTTACGGATTTGTGCGGCAGAAATGATTGATGGGCTTTTCCAGGAGTTAACAGCGCAGCTACAAACTATTGGCGCTAATTCAGAAGGTAAGTCCCTGAACGAAAGTCCTGAAGTGATTGACCTTGCGATACAAACTGCTGAAAAAGCATGTTTATTGAATAATCGTTTGTCTGTATTAGACGGTAATGATGGCAGTAAACAACTGTTGATGACTGTATCTGAGGCTTGTAATTATATTAATCAGGGGCATGCAGTTCTGGAATCGGATTTAATTAAATTACTGATTAATGCGGTCGGAGAAGCGGAAAGTGAATACCGTTTAGACAAAGTTGACGGTGGCGTACAAGATCATTTAGTTGACTGGAATACTCTGAATCAAAAAATTTGGGATGTCATCAAATTACAACGTACTGACACCTCGATTGAAGAGCTTGATTCATTCAAGGAGCTGGCTGGGAAAGTTAAGATAAATCCCATTTTTGAGGATTGTATGCCAGCAGAAAGCATTCGTTTACTAAGAAATGGGATCGATGAAGGTTACGCTGTATATGAAGCCCTGGTTAATTTAGAAGAGTCAGAAACGTTTACCGCAAGTTTTTTACACTGGATAGAAGAACACGCTCAACTGATTACTAATAGTACTATTTTTGTCGATGATAAGCCCTGGAGTAACTGTTTACTACTAACACAAAAGCCTGACAATGTTCTGAGAGAATCAGTGAATGTGCTAGACCCAGAGCGGCAGTTTTTGACGTTGGAGGTTTGCGCGCTTGTTGCTGACAAACCGCCGGTTGACACCACTGCTACTGCCAGTTCATCTGTCAAAGAACCTTCAACTGGAAGCAAAGACTCTTCAGTTGGCAACAAAGATACAAGCGTATTAAGAGTAAATGGTACAACTTTGGATCAATTTATGAGCCAGATTGGTGAGTTGGTGTCCCTCCGTGGCACCTTACATCATACAGTACATATGGAAAAAACCGGCCTAGCCATCAATGCTATAAAACAACTTTGTAGTGGGCAGAGTCGAGATGATTTTAACAGTGAATATTATTTGGAACAGCTAGAGGTGTTAGAACAACAGCTCTTAAGTTTTGACCAGATAGATCAAAAAATGAATACAGTCTTAAGTCTACTTCAAGACAGTGCATTGGCACTGCGAGTTGTGCCAATGGAAACAGTGTTCAAGCGTCTCCCTAGGCCTGTAAGGGATCTCGCACAGTCCCAAGGGAAAAAGGTGAAACTTGAAATTATCGGACAAGAGGTCAGGATAGACAAAGCGATGGTTGAATCACTTAGTGACCCCTTAATGCATATGGTGCGAAACAGTGTAGATCATGGCATCGAATTACCTGAAGAGCGCATAGCGGTAGGGAAACCAGAGCGTGCAGTGGTTGGACTTGAAGCTCGACAGCAAGGTAATACAGTACAGGTAACCATCACTGACGATGGTCGTGGCATCGGTGTTGAGGCAGTAAAAAAGAAGGCTCTATCTAAAGGATTAGTAAGCGAAACAGACCTAAATAAGATGAGTGATGAAGATATCATGCAGTTTATTTTTTCACCTGGTTTCTCGACAGCTGATTGCATCAGCGAAACCTCGGGAAGAGGGGTCGGCATGGATGTTGTTCGAACTAATGTCCTGAAACTGGGAGGAAGTGTCGTCGTATCTTCGGAGGCTGGAAAAGGCTCTAAGTTTACATTGGAATTACCACTTTCAGTCGCAATTCAAGATACCGTCCTGGTACAAGCGTCCGGCCATATGATGGCCATCCCCGAGCGTTATGTGTCAGAAATGATTGAAATCAGGCGAAGTGAAGTGCAGTCAGTAAATGGTTGTCAGGCGATTGTATTGCGGGATAATTTTTTGCCGGTCTATATGCTTGGGCCACTTTTAGGGTATCAATCCGCAGTGGGTGAAGACGAGGAGTTGATGGTTGTTGCGGTGATATCAGATGGTAAACAGCGTGTTGGCGTGGTGATTGATCGCTCCTACCAGCGGCAGGAATTATTCATCAAAGATATTCATGACCAACTCACAGCACTACCGGGCGTTAGTGGGGCAGCCATTCTGGGAAACGGAAAAGTAGTGTTAATTCTTGATGTTGAAGACCTATTTATTCTCGCATCGAAGCATGGGAAGACAGCATTGCTTACACTGGATATTGGCAGTCATATCGACAAGGTGTTTGATCGTGACGTGTCGGTGCCTGTAGATGCCGCTTCAGAAACGGAGCCTCTTATAGCTACAGGGCGGGTCGCATGAAGAGTTTTCTTTACGTTATGGTCGAAAAAATACCATTGTTAATCGACGGGGGGTCCGTTCACGAAATTCTGCCATTAACACAGGATAATCTCCCTCAAGGTGCCAACAATGGGTCTGCTTCAGGCCATTTTGACTGGCGAAACCAGCTATTGCCTATCGTTAATGCAAGAACTTTATTAGAGCTGCCTATAGCGAATGAGGCAACACAGAGAGCTGGTATTGTTTACCAAACTAATCCTGATCATGCACCGATCTTTTTAATTGTCGATGAGGTAGTGCGAATTTTAAAATTGGGCTTTAGTGCGTTTGTATCGTTGCCCAATGTACCAGAAAAACTACTGTATTTATTTGACAAGGTATATGTGGACATAGATCAACAGCGACAGGCTTATTGTTTTCGCAATCCATTACCAGATGGAATTTTGAATGATGTTTCCTCGGTAGTAAAAACGGATCACAATTTAGGAGCAAAGGATGAGTCTTGCTGAAATATTGATAATCGACGATAGTCGCTTTGAGTTAATGAAAATGGAGCATTATCTTTCAGAAATAAGCGCATGTCAGCCGACGTTTATTGAAAGTCCTACCCATGCATTAGACTGGTGTCAAGGAAATGATCCCGACCTTGTTGTCGTGGATTATCAGATGCCTGGCTTGAATGGTATTGACTTTATTAAAGCGTTTCGGGAGATCGCAGGCCGCGAGGAAACGCCCTTGGTGATGATTACCTCTTCAAGTACTGAGTCGATATGTGTCGAGGCGCTAAAGGGGGGGGCTAACGACTTTATCTGCAAGCCCGTACGAAAATCTGAATTTCTTGCCAGAGTTTCCAATATGCTGGCCTTGAGAAAAAAACAGAAAAATTCTGGTTGTACAATACAAAGACTAAACAAAGAAGTTGATGCGACAGAAAAGGTTGTGACTGAGAGAGAAGCCGAAATCGTTAACCGCTTGGCGATGGCGGCTGAACATCGTGATAACGAAACCGGTATGCATATTATTCGTATGGCCTACTATTCTTTGATCATTGCCCGAAACATGGGGCTTCCTGAAGCGCAACAACAAATGATCTTCAGGGCTGCCCCCTTACATGATGTGGGAAAGCTTGGGATTCCCGATAATATTTTGTTAAAGCCAGGCAAGCTCACTCCTGAAGAATTTAAGGTCATGCAGACCCATACCACCATCGGTGGACAAATACTTAGCAAGAGTCCTTCAGCCCTTATCCAAACAGCACGGGAAATTGCCTTGACGCATCACGAGAAATTTGATGGTACGGGGTATCCAAAAGGCTTGATTGGGGAGGCTATTCCTTTGTCTGGGAGGATAATATCCATAGCGGATGTGTTCGATGCATTAACCTCAGAACGCCCCTATAAAGTTGCCTGGTCACTCGAAAAAGCCACAGCCTACTTAAAAGAACACTCTGGACGCTCATTTGACCCTCGTTGTGTTGATGCCTTTTTTGCGCGTTGGGAAGAAGTGGAAGAGGTGTATCACCATAAGGACGACATAACGAGTTTTATGAGTGGTAAGTTAAAGTATTGAATAGATTTTTGTAAGAAATACAGAATAATTTTTTGTGACTAGACGTCGCGAAAATGAAACACGGCAGCATCTTGGATGCCGCATTTAAAAGGAGTTATACCTGCAATGAAATTGCTTCAATTATTTGACAGATTATCGACCAGAACGGCAGCAAGTTTATTGCTGATGGTGCAAATACTCTTGCTTATTATAGCGAGCCTGGTTACTCGTGCGAACAGTGCCACTCTTGATGAGGGGATGGCAATTATCAGTGTTGTCGCTACTTTATTGCTAACCTTTACCTGCTTTTACATGCTCCGTATGCATAAAAAAGCATTGAGGCGTTTCTCTGTATTATCACAAAAATTAGAGGACAGGGACTTTAACTTTACCGAGGAAGCATTAGATGAAGATACTAGGAATGAGTCGAAGGTGGTTTATCGCCGACTAATGTTAGCCGTTGCGCAACTTAGCATTAAGGTCGGGCGTATTATAGAAAATGTTAAGACAACTTCGATTGCTTCTGAAGGAATACAGACAGTCAGTGAAGAACTGGGCTCTATTGTCAATAAGCAGACTATGAACTCTTCAGAGGTGACTCAGGCTATCGAGGAGATGGTTTATACCATCGTCGGTAACGCAGCAATAAATTCACAAGCTGCTCAGTGTTCAAAACAGAGTGGGGATGCGGCAAAAAATGGTGGTGAAGTAGTCATACGAACAATTGCGAAAATTCAAAACATATCAGATGTAGTTGAGCAGTCGGTTGCCATGATTGAAGAGTTGAATAAATCATGCAATGACATCGGTGAAATGGTTTCTATGATCAGCTCTATTGCATCCCAAACGAATTTATTGGCATTGAATGCGGCCATTGAAGCAGCACGTGCCGGAGAGCAAGGCCGGGGGTTTGCAGTGGTGGCAGATGAGGTAAGGAGCCTCGCCAATAACACGTCAGAAGCTACCCGACGAATTGAAGCTGTTGTAACAACGATACAAAGTGGCGTTGTTGAAACGGCGGTAGTGATGGAACGGGCGCATGCTGAAGTCTCTGCTGGTATCTCATTGGCTGATGAAGCTGGGAGTGCGCTCGAAGCGATAGTGACGGACACGCAATCAGTGCTCGATATGATTCATGAAATAGCGTCTGCAGGAGATGAAACAATGAATACTGCCACGGATAAGACGGCTTACCACCTGGATAGAGTGTCAAGCGTTACGGGAGAGACGGCAGGTCATATAGAAGATGCGGCAAAGAAAATGAGTGATCTTAAAGTGGAGTTACGTCTTTGGGAAGAGAAAGCGACGGAGCTCCCGTCATTAATCGCTGATTTTAATATGGCTTAGTGACTGAAATTGATAGTACTAATATTTTAATTAAATATGGCTTTATAAGGGCAGTAATTTAAGGCTTGAGTGAGAGTTAAATTATAAATGAGGTTCATTATGTTACTTAAGGATTTGAGTTTGTTTTGGAAAATGTTTACGCCAATGTTATTGGTATTTGCCATCGTAATGTTAGGGCTTTTTTGGTATATACCTGAAAGTACTAAGGTGAATGCCGAGCAGGACGCTATTCATATGGCACAAAGTACGGTAAAACAATATAAACAACTGCGTAGTTACTACACCAAAAATGTTGTCAAAAAAGTGATTGCGGGTTCTCAGCTAAAACCATCAATAGAACATAAAGATAATCCAAACGCCATTCCTTTGCCAGCAACCATGATTCATGACTTAAGTGCCATGATGGGGACTGATAATATCAGCCTCACGCTATACAGTGCCTACCCTTTTCCAAACCGTAGTGACAGAAAACTAGATAAGTTCCAACAAGAAGCATGGGCAAGCCTTTCAAATAAAGAGAGCGATTTTTATTCGGCCAGTACGGAGATAAATGGTCAGCCTGTGGTTCGGGTTGCCGTACCGGATACCATGACATCTCAAGTCTGTGTGGCTTGCCACAATTCACATCCCCAGACACCTAAGAATAATTGGCGTATTGGGGAACTACGTGGCGTGTTGGAGGTTGCCGTTCCCATTAAATTGCAATTAGCTGCAGGGGCATCATTGGGATACAAAATTATTGCTGTTTTGTTAGCTGCATTTGTCTTTCTGGGTTTGGTATTAAGTTTAGTGTTTAAGCGTACCGTTCGTGAAAAATTACTGAGCTTCAATAAAACACTGACTTTGATTGCTGATGGTGATTTAAAACAGAGAGTAGATGAAGAAGGTAAAGACGAAATCGCGGTGACAGGCAAAGTTATCAATGGTTTCTTACTGCAGTTACAGTCTGCGATTAAGGAAATCAATAAAGTAATGAGTGCGATGGCAAAAGGAGATATAAGCCAACGGGTCGAAGTTGAACTTAAGGGTGATTTGGGCTCATTGAAAACAGCTACGAATAGCTCATTAGATAGTGTTGAACTTGCCATAAGTACCTTGAGCGAAGTGGTAATAGCGCTTGGTGAAGGTGATTTTAGCAAACGTATGGAAGGAGAGCTAAATGGGGAGTTTCAGCTAATCCAAGGGGCTGTCAACGGGGCTATGGAGTCCTTAGAGTTCGCCATGAATGATATTAACCGAGTCATGATACAAGTCGCGAATAACAACTTGGTTGAACGTATTAAGGTCGAACTCAAGGGAGATTTGGATACCCTTAAACAAGCTGTTAATCAGACGGTGAAAGAACTTGGATGCACCTTGTCTCAGATCGCAGCAAATGCCAGTCAGGTGGCTGCCGCCTCGGGTGAAACGTCTAATGCGATAGGACAAATTTCCGATGGGGCACAGAATCAGTTGCATGCAATGTCTCAGGTTGCGACAGCGCTAAACCAGTCTGGTCAGGCAGTTGAGGCTGTTGCAAAGGATACGGCACAAGCCAGTGTTGGAGCGCGACGCTCGGTAGACTTAGTGACTGTAGGGCAGGAGAAAGTGACGAAAATGGTTGAGGTGGTCAATGTAATCGCCCAGAACAGCTCCAAGATTAATAAAATCACAGAAGTGATCGGTGCAATAGCCAATCAAACTAATATGCTCTCCTTGAATGCTGCTATTGAAGCGGCACGTGCTGGAGAGCATGGCGCAGGTTTTGCTGTTGTGGCTGAAGAAGTACGAAAGTTAGCCGAGCACTCCGGGAACTCAGCGCAAGAAATCACAGCCTTAGTGAGTGAAGCTGTACGTGAAGCGGATAATGCCGTTAGCACAGCAGAAGACGTACAGGAAGATATGGAAACTATTCAAAAGTCTTCTGGGGAAATTGACGAAATGTTGCGAAGGGTTGCAACAGCGATGGAGCAACAAAGCACCTCCACTCAGGAGATTAATTGCAATGTTGAGTCGATGAAGCGTGTCGCAGAAAATAATGCTTCGGCCTCTGAGGAGATTACAGCCACGGTAATTGAAGTATCTCGTATAGCGGATAGTGTTCGTGCACAAGTGGATAACTTTAAATTAGCTGGTGGGACAAACACTTTTTCAGAAGATCAGCATTTGGATCAGTCGGTTTCATTAGAAAGAAGAGAGAAACGCAAAAATGACCCGCTAAATCCAAAGTGGGAAAGACGCTCTAGTTTAGGGGGTAATGATATTTCCGATCAAAAAAACTGATGTAGTGATCGTGGTTGAAGTAGATATGAAATTACACGGGTGTTGGTTGGTTTGGCTTGAGGATGTAAGGCGGATCAATTTTAATAATTTAAAATAAAAGCAGTACAAATTTACAAGGAAACTACTATGAACAAATTAATCGGACAATATTCACTTAAATCTAAGCTCATTATATCGTTTTTAGTAATGGGGCTTTTTCCTGCTTTACTTATCTCATGGTTATCCTGGTCGAACAGTGCAGATAACTTTGTCAAAGAGGCTAGCGTCAAACTTAGCGCAATTAGAGATATTAAATCAGTTCAAATTGAAAGTTTGTTTAAAACAATGGAAGGCCAAGTCAGAGTCTTTTCAGATAATGCGCTTGCGGTTGATGCGATGACATCTTTTAATCAGGCTTTTTTATCGTATAGAGAAGAGAGCGATATTGCAGGAAGTAATTCCGAAATTGATGCCTCTTTGAAAAATTACTACCTTAGTCAATTTGGTGGCGAATATGAAAACACCAATGGTGGTCAGCAAGCCAATAATCTGCTAAAAAATCTTGGTAGTTTGAGTGCAACGGCTAAAGCACTGCAATACAACTATATTAGTGCAAACTCAAATCCATTAGGCGAAAAAGATAGTTTGGCATTTCAGGCTGATGGCAGTTCATGGTCTGAACTCCATAGAAAATATCATCCAAGTTTCAAAAAATATCTTTATGAATTTGGTTATTACGACATTTTTCTGGTTGATGCCAAAAGCGGAAATATAGTTTACTCGGTTTTCAAAGAATTGGATTTTGCGACATCCTTGAAAACGGGACCATTTGCTAATACCGGTATAGGAGAAGCTTTTGAAAAAGCGCTAAACGCAAAGTCTAAGGATCATGTCGCTATTACGGATATGGATCGCTATTTTCCCAGTTATGATGCGCCTGCTGCATTTATTTCCTCTCCTATCTATGACGGAGAAGTTGTTACTGGTGTGCTTATTTTTCAAATTCCTGTAGACAAAGTGAATGCCATCATGACGAATGACCAGAACTGGAAAGAGACGGGTTTTGGGGATACGGGAGAAACTTATTTGGTAGGAAAGGATAAAAAGATGCGCAGTTTATCCCGTTTTTTTGCTGAAGATAAAACAAACTATTTTGAATTCATGGCTGACAAGATGCCAAAAGCAGATTTGGACTATATCAAAGTAAAAGAAACGACTGCAATTGCTCAGAAGGTAGATACTAAAGGAGTTAATTCTGTGATCAATACCGGAGAGGGCTTTCAGATTTTTGATGATTACCGAGGTGTCAATGTTCTGAGTGCTTATAAACCTGTAAATATCGCCGGTCTGGATTGGTATTTGATGTCTGAAATGGACGAGGGTGAAGCGCTTGCGTCGATTACTCAATTAAGAAACCTGATGCTTGTTATTTTACTTGTGAGTATTGTCGCCATTACGTCTTTCTCTTTATTCTTCTCAAACAGATTGACGCACCCCATCAGACAGCTGACACGAGTAATGAAAAAGGTTGAGGAAAGTGGTGATTTTACCTTACGGACCGAAATTACCAGCACGGATGAAGTGGGGCAAAGCAGTATTGCTTTTAATAGCTTAGTGGAATCTATTCAAGCTGCCGTAAATGATGTCAGTATGGTGATGGCAGAAATGGCAGATGGAAACTTTAGCAAACGAGTTTCTGTTGAACTGAAAGGCGACTTGGATAAGTTAAAAATAGCAACAAACAGTTCTTTGGACAGCGTTGAATTGGCAATTAAAACCTTAAGTGAGGTAATTTCTGCACTGGGTGAAGGTAATTTCGGCCAGCGCATGGAGGGCGAATTCAAAGGCGAATTCCAGCATATTCAACAAAGTGTCAATGCCGCTATGGATGAGCTAGAGCGAGCCATGAATGAAATTAATCGTGTGATGACTCAGATAGCAGACAACAACCTATCCGACCGTATTTCTGTTGAACTTAAAGGTGATTTGGACACCCTGAAGCAAGCCGTTAATCAGACAGTCAGGGAGCTTGGGCAAACACTGTCACAAATTGCAGTTAATGCTAACCATGTGTCTGCTGCGTCAGGAGAAACGTCTAACGCGATAGGTCAGATTTCTGATGGGGCACAAAACCAATTACATGCGATGTCTCAGGTTGCAACGGCGTTGAATCAAACAGGAGATGCAGTCAACAGTGTTGCTAGGGATACCGCGCAGGCCAGTAAGGGAGCCCAAGAATCAGTAGACCTTGTCATGAACGGGAAGGAAAAGGTGTCACGCATGGTTGAGGTCGTGAATGTGATTGCTCAGAACAGCACAAAGATAAATAAAATTACTGAAGTTATTGGCGCGATTGCCAACCAAACTAATATGCTTTCGTTAAATGCAGCCATTGAAGCGGCTCGAGCTGGCGAACATGGTGCCGGTTTTGCTGTCGTGGCCGAGGAAGTTCGTAAGCTTGCTGAACACTCAGCAAACTCTGCTCAAGAAATTACTGCCTTGGTAAGTGACGCAGTGCGTGAAGCGAGTAATGCCGTTGATACCGCGGAAGAAGTTAGGGGAGACATGGAAGCTATTCTGAAATCGTCTGGAGATATTGATGACATGTTACGCCGTGTTGCGAGCGCTATGGAACAACAAAGTGCCTCCACCCAAGAGATCAACAGTAACGTTGATTCGATGAAGCGCGTAGCAGAAAACAGTGCATCGGCTTCAGAGGAGATAACGGCTACGGTAATAGAAGTGTCACGTATGGCAGACAGTGTTAGGAGCCAAGTGGATAAATTCCAAATAGAAGAGGATGAACACAATGTACCGACATTGGATGCATCGGTAGAGCGATATCAAGTACGAACGTTAAGTGTACAAAGTTGATTTAAGTATACCTATACGGAGAGTGTTATGTTGATAAATACAAACGTTTCAAAGGATGGTTCGGTACTGACTATCGGTATTCAGGGGCGGTTCGACATTAGCTCTTACGAAACATTCATGAGCGCGTATGAAAATATGGGTCAGTCAATGCGTACTTACGAAGTTGATATGCGTGAGACTAGTTACCTTGATAGCTCAGCACTAGGTATGTTGTTATTACTTCGTGATCATGCAGGGAAAAACTCAACGATTAAAATACTTAACTGTAATGACAATATCAGGAAGGTTCTTTCCATTACAAATTTTGAAAAGTTATTTGATATGCAGTAAATGTGGTGGCGGGTAACCTTATGGTTATCCGCTAAACTCTGCATCGACCAGTTGAACCCACCACTCAAAGCCAACGTTCACAATACGCTCAATATGGCCCCATTACATTGGGGCCATATAACTCTATTATTCAATATCAGGTACATTCACAGAGCAGGCTTCTACGTTAAAGCCTTCAGTAAAGTCACAGACCATACCTTCGTTTTTAGCGGCCGCTAATTCAACCACTAGACCTGATGGTGAAGGGACGCTAATACCATCATAGAGTGTGGGGTCATCCACTGAGGCGTTACATGCAATTGCCACGGTATAATCCCCCGCGTTGAGATAAGAAAATAAATAATCTCCATTCTCATCTATAGAGGTTGCAACAACGGGGGCAATAATATTATCAGCAACATCTGCATCAAAGTCAGTGCCTGCAACATTACCTTGAGTTTCATCAATATCAGCTTCTCGAACAAATACATCGCCTAATAATTCAGCATCTAGATCATGGCCTTCATATAAATATGCAACATGACTAAGGCTAGTGTCGTCTGTTGGTAAACAACTCGCCGTTGATAAATCGACCGTTCCTGAGATGTTAGATGCGTTTTCTAAACGAACAATCCGTACCCCTGTTGGCTTTAGAATATAACGTTTAGGACCGGGGTTATAAGTCATCGCTTGTCGTAAACCAAACTCAACAACAAAAGTTTGAGAGCTCGTCGCGCTTACCGAAAATCCACCTAATTTCAGCTCACCACTAGGTACTTTAAGCTCATTACGTGTATCGTTATCAGTCTCTTGTACATAGGTTTCATCATCATTTAGTATAACGATACGCAGGTTCTGATAATCACCTACTGGAAGTTTAACAGAATCTAAAACCAAACTGCTTTCTAGCCCTTGATAGTCCAGTAAGTTTAGCTGAAAGGTATCACTATCAATTAAATTTAACTCTTCACTTGTAAAGGTATCAACAACAATGTCGTCGCCAGACTGATTAAATATCAGCTTGTCAACGGTTATATTAACGCTATCTAAGTCTCCAACCGCGGCATCAGAAAAACGAATACCTACATCACTAGTTGTAGGGTCTGAATCACTCGAAGAGCTCCCACTGCCACAAGCTGCTAATAAAAGCGAGGCACAACAAATCGAAACAAGCTTTTTAGTTTGAAAAAAAGATAGCGATTTTCTTAATGATTCTAGATTAGTACTGTTCATAATACATCGTCCAATATTAATAATTGATAAGTCAGCTGCTTAGCTTCACATGCCATATCACGTAACAGCCACTTACGCACGATAACGACCGTTTTCAGGTAGCCTCGTAAGATGAATAAATATGGTATTGCCGTCAATATTCTTTAATCTTATTGAAGGTATATTGGGACTATAGTCCCATAAAAATCATTTGTCATTAATTGTTAGCTGTCTATTTGTTATTTTTGGGGCTATAGTCCCAATATGAGTCAAAAAAATGATCAAAAATTATTTAGTTCCGTATTCAAGCTGTTGCGCCCTTTAGTTAAGCTATTGTTGCGTCACGGGATACCTTACAACGTGTTTGCTGATATGGCACGACATGCATATGTGGATGTGGCCACAAAGGAGTTCACCCTACCTGGCCGTAGACAAACTCTTTCGAGGGTTTCTGTTCTAACGGGGATTAATCGAAAAGACATCACCAAATTACACAAACGCCCTCATCCTCTTGAAAATGACACTATCAGCCATCTCAACCGTGCTTCACGCGTGGTAAATGCATGGCTAATAGACCCGCAATTTCAGGATGTAAATGCTCAGCCCAAAACCCTACCTATAGAGGGAGGTGATGTCAGTTTTTCAGAATTGGTACGTCGCTATAGCGGAGATGTGACTGTGGGAGCTGTGCTAGATGAGCTACAGAGAATCAATGCGGTATCGGTGACGAACGAGATCGTCCACCTACAGACTCAAGCTTATGTGCCTGAAGACGATATGGAGGAAAAATTGCGCATTTTTGGCACTGCCGCAACGGACCTGATTAGTACGCTTACCCATAATTTAGACAATCAAACATCGCAAAAACGGGTTCAACGCTCCGTGTTTTACAATAATATTCCCCAGGAAAGCCTTCCCGAGATACGTGCCCGCAGCAATGAGGAAGTACAAGCAATGTTAATCCAGATGAATCAATGGTTGTCAAAACATGACCGTGATGAGAATGAAGAAGTTACAGGTACTGGCCAAGCTAGGGCGGGTATCGGAATCTATTATTTTGAAGAAAGTCTCGATCAGGGGAAGTCGTCATGAACGAAACGCACCTTAAGTTGCTCGTCTCCTGTTTGTTAATTTTTGGCGGCACTGGTTGTGATAATGGGTCGGGGCAAGATGTTGCTGAAGGTGGAATAGAAGGTACCGGACGCGTTGCTACTAGTAGCACTTCTGTAGGTACAATTACAGGCTTTGGTAGTGTTTTTGTGAATGGTGTCGAATATGAAACAGACACGGCAAATGTTGATGCTGGTGATAACGAAAATGCGACTGAAGATGATTTGGAAATTGGCATGCTTGTCACTATCCAAGGCAGCATTAACGCAGATGAGGTAACCGGTGATGCTATATATATTGAATATAGTGAAGATATTAAAGGTTATGTTCAAGCCATTGATGTAAATGCGGGTAAATTGGTCATCATGGGCCAAGAAGTCACCACTGATGAATTAACAGTCTATGACGACGTGACGCTAGAAACGCTTCTCCTCGGTGATTTTGTTGAAGTTAGTGGTTTAACTACCGGTAGTGGGGTCTTGTTGGCAACCCGGATTGAAAAAGAAACGGCTACCGTAAATCCTGTGATTAAGGTCAAAGGAGTTGTCTCTGATCTTGATACGCTCAATGCAACCTTCAGTTTAGGGCACCTAATCGTTGACTACAGCAGTGCTGAAATTGACCTTGGTGAAGAAGCGATCTTGGTCGATGGGGTAAGTGTTAAAGTAAAAGGCAGCCAAACGGGTGAGGATATGCCACTACTAGCAACCAAAATAGAGATTAGGGATAAAGAGTATAAGGCAGAAGAAGGACATTCTCTCGAACTCGATGGTGTAATTGATAGTTTTGTTTCAGTCACCAGCTTTACTGTGAATGGGCAGAGCATCACGACGAATGATGCGACCGAATATGAACATGGCAACAGTAGCTTTCTCGTGTTGGGCGAGCGCGTAAAAGTGAAAGGAGCATTAAACAGTGAAGGTCAGCTGGTCGCAGATGAAATAGAGTTTCATCAAGACAGTGATTATGAAGTTGAAGGAAAGGTCGAGGCGGTTAATTTAGAAGCGAAAACGGTGACGGTGTTAGGTGTGACGTTTGTTGTTAACGAACAGACTCAGATTGATGACGATACAGCGAGTGATATCCGCTTTTTCAATATCACTGATATTAGTGAGGGTGATTTCGTTGAAATTAAGGGCTTTGATAACAATGGTGTATTGATTGCCACAAAACTAGAACGAGAAGAGGGCGATATTAACGACGAGGTTGAATTTAGAGGTTTGGCTACTGATATTAATGCGGTTGCATTTACGTTTAATCTATCGAGCGTAGTTATTTATACTTCATCTGCAACAGAGTTTGAAGATGCTAGCGGCGAAGATGTTGATCAAGCAACTTTCTTTTCAAATCTTGAAGAAAATACTAATATCAAGATAGAGGGTAGTGTTGTCAATGGACAAATTGTGGCAACGGAGGTCGAGGTTAAAGATGAAGAAGAGCGTGAAGACGGTGCAGACGAGTCTGAAATAAGTGGCCTTGTAAGTAGTGTCAGCGAGACCAGCTTTTCTTTACTGCACTAAACCATTGAACTTTCGGGTACGACGGTGTTAGAAGTAGATGATGTATCTCTAAGTTTAGTAGACTTCTTGGTACAACTACAGGTGGGAGATGAGGTCGAAGTCGAAGGCTTACTGATCGGTAACACCATCACAGCCACAAGCGTAGAGATTGAATAGAAGGAAGAGAGTGTAGACTCATAGTCTAACTCTTTTTCAGGACAGGCATTACATTATATTCATCGAAAACGACCCTTTTTCGTATGAGGTTTAATGTTAATCACTGATGGAAGTTCTTCGTGGTGTTTTTCTGCATTCCTCGCATTATTGGTATACCCTTTAAGCAGGGTACATTGAAGCAGTCAAGTATGGCCCCGGTGCTTAGTAACCAATAAATAATACACATTGATAGTATAGCTAAATGAATAATTTAGAGCTCAATCAGTTCTGCTAGATTATAATTGATTTAACTACAGGGGGTGCTTGGGGTGAGTCAAAATAAACTATCTAAAAATGATTTGTCATTTAAACTATCTGATGTTTCATTTGATACACAATCTACATCAAAAGACCTCAGAACAGCATTCTATGATCTTGTTTTTGGTGAAGATAATGATGAAACTATTGAACTTAGCGATATAGAGCAGCAGGTTTGTGACCAGCTACAAATTATTTTAGACACACCTAAAACCCTTTCCAGCTATATACCGGCATTACCAAAGTCTATGCATCAATTAATGGGTATTCTTCGAGATGAATATACAGACTTCGATAGTTTGGGTAAGGTAGTGAGTCAAGACATAAAGCTTGCGGTAGAAGTCATTCGAGTAGCAAACAATCCACTTTACAGGCATACCGAACATAAACTTGAATCATTAACGCAAGCAATACAAATCATAGGTATCGATAATGTCGGCCTCATTGCGACATCGGTGATGATGAAGAGTGTTCTCCACGTAAAACCAGTATATTTTAAATGGTTTGGTGAACTAATATGGAACCATTCTTTACAATGTGCCACGGCTTGCCAATACCTGTCGGGAAGTGACAATACTTTCGATGCATATCTCGTTGGCCTCATGCATGATGCGGGTAAAATTGTCATATTTAAGTGTTTGGTAGATATTCTTAGTAAAACAAAAACGAATGAACTCCCGAACAGCAAATGGTTTAAACGTGCGATGACTGAAGACTCTAAATGGCTTTCAGTGATGCTCGCTAAAGAGTGGAAGTTATCTGGCGATATAATCTCAGCCCTTGAACAACAAGAAACAATGCCGACGAGTGACTTGGGGAAAGTTCTCTTTCTTTCAAATGTCACAAGTGAATTAGAGCTTCTTATACATGATAAAAAAATAGACCGAGGCGACAGTGAAAATATACTCAAAGAATACGGCTTGTCTGAAAATCTAATTGAACACCTTTTTTCTATCATGAGAAAGGCAGTAACGGTTTCATAAGTTTGTTGTGGCAAGCCCGTAGCCCTCTAGACACTCATTTCACCTGTTCATTACTATCAGGGGTTTAAGGAAGTAAATTAGACACTTGCCTTAAATAAGCTAACGCTCTGATTACCTTGTTTTTCATTGAGGTTTTTGAATTAGTGCTTCTATTTATAGGGGCTTAGTCATACACAACTTTATGATCCCTCTTGCTATTTCGCTCGGTTGCAATGTTTCCATAACCGACTTCTCCGAATAATAACTTACCAATCTGATGATTTTTTCTAACTAGGCATGGGAAGTTACTAAATAAGTTTCCTTGCATTTCCTTTGTATACAAACCGGTTTTATAAAATTCTTGCAATATTTAACATACCAGTGGTATCTTACAGGTCAGCGGAATGTTTGTTGGTAATTACTTTTAACTGATAAAAGTTTGGGTGCATAGGGTGAGTAAAGCTGAACATTGCATAAGAACCCCGTTACGAATTTTGAAAACGCAGCCGAACTCGATACTGCCTTCTGATTAAATTTTATTTACGAGATGAACTATGGCCGATATTTATTTTTCTCATGCCAACGGGTTTCCTGCAAAAAGCTATAACGCGATGTTCCAACATCTTAAACCTTTTGAAGTAAGTTATATCGAAAAAATAGGTCATTCTTTTGCTAATTTTGATGGAAAAATAGAATCATTGGTGGAAGAACACATTCGAAAATTAGAACTCACGCAGACTTGCCCTGTCATTGGTATCGGGCATTCGAGTGGTGGCATCATTACGCTGCTAGCTGCGGCAAAAAGACCAGAATTATTCAGCAGCATTATTTTGCTTGATCCTCCCATTTTTAGAACTTCCAAACGATTACTAAGTCGCTTAGGTCAGATATTTGGTTTAGATAGATATTTAGGTCCTGCAAATTTGGCAAAAAAAAGGCGGGTGGAATTCAGTAGTAGACAAGAAGTATTAGAGAGCTATGCACAAAAACCAGTGTTTAAGAATTTTAATGCTCAGTGCTTGCTTGACTATGTAACACATGGTTTTGAAGAGTCACTTAACGGAGTTTGTCTCAGTTTTTCAAATGAAACTGAATATGAAATTTTTAGGCTTTCTCAAATTTTGCATCTGCCGCTGAAACAGCTAAGCGTAAATGGGACAATTATTTACGGCAAAAAGAGCAATCTTTTTAGTCAATCGGATGCGAGCTGGTGGAAAAGCAACAGTGATTTGAGGGTAATACCCTTTGATGGTGGACATTTGTTTCCATTCGAATCGCCCATAAAAACTAGTCGCTTGTTAATACAGCTTATAGAAAATTAAGCATGAGTTAGCTCACATAGCGTGGCTTGTAGATATTGCATTATTAGCATCAATTTGATTCAGTAAATTATAAAAAGGACGAGAAGATGTCGCATATAGATCAAGAAGTTTCAAAGAAAAAGCTAGCACACGCTATGCTGCCAGATACGTCTATCGTTATGGAAGCAAGCAAAATACTATTTAGCGCAAATGATGAGAAAATATATAACCATACGCTCCGCTCACATTATTTAGCCGCAAAATACGCTGCGGTAAATTCAATTAATTACGACGCTGAACAGCTAGCATTAGCCTGCCTTTTTCATGATTTTGGCTTAACAGAAGCGTACTACTCTCCTGAACATGCTTTCGTTTTTAACAGCTCAAATGCATTAAAAGGTTTTTTAACCGAAAAGGGATACGCATTTGATAAAATTCAGCCGATGATGGAAGCAATAGACTGCCATTTTGAAATTCTTCCTAAGTGGGAATTAGGAGAGGTTGCAGGTTTGCTTCAAATTGGCGCTTGGATGGATGTGACAGGATTACGCTCATGGAACTTACCAGGCGAGAGACGCAAAGCACGCAAAGAGTTCCGTGCCAAAGGTTTCTTTTTGCACTTCAATGGCTGTCTTTTTCACCAGTTATGCTCACCAAAACGAGCTCTGGGTCTTATCTTGCCAGAGGCAAATATCCCTCATAATCATTATCAATGTAAATCAACGCATTCCTAGCTATCCATCGTATATATATTGAGATGTAAATCAACTTAACGCGCATGAAAAAAGACTAGTTACAACACCAAAGAATAATAGGCAAAGAGCTTTGAACGAAAGCTCTTTGCCTTACGGTCTCGTCATTTCGGTAAAAATACTACCGGAATAATGGCAGCTTACTTCTTTTATGCAAAGCTCTCAGGTAGTGTAACTTTCACTTTAATAATTTGATTCTTGGCTTTGTGCTCTAACCCGTAAAATGAGTAGCAGCGCTGTCAGAGCTGAAGGACTAACTATAAGTAGTACTTCTTTAATCATATCTAGGGTAGTTGGTATCATTCCCATTAGTAACATCTGAATATGAAAGATACCGTGCAGAATTATGAAAAGAGCACCACCTAAGGTGAGTGGGACGCTCCACTTTTGTACCTTAGTTGAGAGTAATATTAGAAATCCTGCAGAAAAAAAAGCAATGCCGGCATCTTTAACAAAGTGATTGTTAAAGATGCCGTAGTATTCTCCAAGCAAGTTAAAAAATGCCTGAGAGTTAGTGAATGCAAATACCCCAGTAATGATAAATCCAAGGCCTAAAATAGCAGCAAGAATATTGGTTTTCATAGCTTTGTTTCCGTCTTTTAAGTATCAAAATTTAAATTCGTAATTTCTGTTGAGTCGTTTTTTTGATGCGTCTTTATCTACTTTCTTATCTATATGCGCCATGGCAGTAAGGATTGATTTTCCGGCAAGCCAGCGAATCGGTTCCGGTGGGATGCTTAGAACTTTTCGTTCTACGAGAATTCTTGATTCCTCAAGATCTTCATCGCACATTAGTTTTGCAACAATGTTTCCTGCATTGCTAGCCATCGCGATACCGTGACCACAATAACCTGCACTATAGTAGATATTTTTGTGCTCTGTCAGGGTGCCTATCATCGGCACACCATCGGATGAAATGCCGACCCTCCCAGTCCAACCAATATCGATATTCACGTCAGCCAGTTCTGGAAGCCTATCTCTGAATACGCTGTTTAATTTTGCAAAGGTGGAAGGATCATTTGCTACGGGGTGAGAAGTACCGTATCCAAGCCTCGCAGCTTTAGAACCAATTAATATTCTGTTGTCGGCTGTTAGGCGTATATTTTCGAGCGCCATATGGGCAGTTGTTATCCCTTCACCGCCTTTCCAGTCTAAACGAAACCGCTGTTCTTTGGTTAGCGGTTCTGTTACAAAAACAGAGACGGACATAGGAAGTATTTTTCTTTTCAAAAAACCTAATTCGCCTGAATACGCGTTTGTTGCAAGCATAACTTTATTGCAGGTAATGCTACCCCTTTCAGTTTTAAGCGTATTTTTTTGACCTGATTTAATGGTTTTAACTTCACTGTCTTCAAATATAATCACTCCTTCTTTTAACGCCACTTCCACTAAACATCTTGCGTACTTGGCTGGATTGATTACACCTCCTTTTTTCCAATGAATTGCTTGAACGATGCTCGGTGGTATTCCTTTTTTTTGTAATGCTCTGCTATCAAGGTTTTCATTTTTGATGCCCATTCTTTCGAATAGCGCAGCGTATTTTTCCAATTTACCATTACCCTGACCTTCACTGACTGCAGCCATGAGGTTACCGCATTGATTATAATCACAGTCTATGCCGCTTCTGGCGATCATATTTCCTACATTGTCTACAGCATTGTTTACGACAACAGACAACTGCTTGGTTCTTTCTTCGCCAAAATTTTTATATGTGAGTAAGGGAAGCATGCCTAATGAGCAGCCAACATGACCACTATTCTGACCACTGGCACCAGAACCAGCCTTGCCTTTTTCAATTATGGCGACATTAACCCCCCGCTCACGGAGTGCAATTGCTGTCGATAAACCTGTGAATCCACCCCCTATTATCGCAACATCAAATTTATGATGACCTTCCAAGGGTGGAAGAAAAGGTAACTGCGGTCTAACTCCATCAAACCAAAAACTAGTCGAGCTAAATGATTGTATATGAGTATTTTTCATGATGCTTTCCTATAAACATAGCAACAGTATGCTTAATGCTATAACAAGCTAATACTGACAACGATTGCCCACCGTAGGCACTAAGCAGAATAAGATTAAACCTGTGAGATGGAAAAGCAGGTTTATAAATGAGCTTTACTAGTTAAGTGTTTCAACACTTTGGCTGTATTGAATAAGTGCTTCAAGATCCATATAGGTATGCTTTTCTGTTACCAGCCCGCCTTTGAACTCAATAACATCTATCAATTCCAATTCATAAGTATTGCCTGTGGGAATGAAACGCTTTTTTCCGAAAACAAACGGTTCCGTGGGCGTTGCTGTCACGATGTAGCGTGCGGTCACTGAATCGTTGCTAAAATAAATCTCCTGGGCTTTGGAACGATAATCTGGCGCCAGTTTAAAGACTTTCTTAAATGCCGCTTTTATTTCTTCTCTTCCTTTTGCAATGGGCTCATTTAACAAATGTAAGTGAAATATTGAATCATCATCGTGGAAAGCCAAAATGTTGTTTACATCCCTACTTGCCCAAGCCTCACTATATGCTTTTGCGTCCGGCCCTACAGATAGTTTGTTTAATAAGCCGCAGCTTGATAAGCCAAGCATAATGGTTAGTAGAAAAATTAATTGAGTAATTTTCAGCTTCATTGAGTTGCTTCCTTCAGTTGATGAATTTTGAAAAATATAAGATACCGATGGTATGTTATATTTCAGTGGAATGTCAATATTATCGTTTTTCATCTCAGCAAAATTGATTGTAATGAGGCTCGTGTTATAGTTACGCTTTCAATATATATCTAAATAAATAAAGATACGCTGATATTCAAATTGCGTCATTTAGAACCACTTTTAGGATGTTTTTTTGATGACGATCAAGTCAAGACGTGATAAAAATTCAGAAGCCACACGGAACGCATTAATTCAAAAGGCAGGAGTTTTGTTTGGGAAGCATGGCTTCAACAATACTTCTTTAGGCAAAATCGCTGAACAGGCACGGGTAACGAAAGGTGCCATCTACCATCACTTCGATAATAAAGAAGATATATTCGCCGCTTGCTACAGTGAACAAGCAGCCAAAGTTGCAAACTCCGTTAGAGAGGTTCCTCTTAGCGATGACCCTTGGCTCGATACGCTTAAGCAATTTAAGGCTTTCTTAGCCAATGCTGATATAAAAGGGGGCATGGGCGTTTCGATACAAGAAGCCATTACGGTTTTGGGCTGGGAGAAGTGGCGCGCGCTCGATGAAAAATTTACCATGGGTTTGCTAGCGCAAAATATTGAGAGGCTGCAAGCAGAGAAACTACTCAAACCATACCGCAGCGCACTGCTGGCAGATGCGATTTATGGCATATTGATTAATGCCATGATGAGTTTGGTCGCCGCTAAAGATAAAGAAGCCACCCGTGAAGAACTTTTGTTGTTGCTGCAAGATTTTATTTTAGGTGTGATGACTGAATCAGCCAGAAAGAAATTTTCGGCTTAGATACGCGATCAAAATGCCATCGAATACCGATAAAAAATAAGACTAACGTTTGGTATAGCAGCCAGGTAGATCTGTTAGGCCAGTAGACATAATTCCATCAATATTGCCGGCTTTCAGCAAACTTATTGTTCGCGCTAACGGGACATATTTGGGGATCATTTCGTAACCTTGTGAGGCCAGAACCTCTTTCAGAATATCATACTCAATACCACGGGCCTCATCTTTGATGATGTAAGGCGGGATCCATAACCCTACTGCAATTTCTATTTTTTCAGCAGAAGCATTTATGGGCAAAAAGTAAATAGAAAGAAAAGTCAGGAACAAACGAATTCCCTGAAATTGAAATCTCGTCTTTTTTTGATGCAATCGATCTAACCATTGCTTTATTTTTGAATGAACAGCATAAAACAAAGACATTATTTAATTGCCTCTTTATGCTTGAATAATTTTATTTCTACCTTGTTCCTTAGCGCTATAAAGGGCTTGATCGGCCCTGTTAAGAGCGCAAGAAAATTTTTGGTCTGCATCACTAATTTCTGTCAGGCCGATACTGACAGTAACATTGATTTCATCGGTACCTGCACGGATGACTGTATTTTCAACTGATTTACGTAAGCGTTCTGCCACTAATAATGCGTCATCTAAAGTGGTTTCTGTGAGGCATACTGAAAACTCCTCCCCACCTAAGCGACCAATAAAATCAATATCTCTTAACTCGGCAATACAAATATTTGCCAGTTTTGTTAGTACCGTATCACCACAAGCATGTCCGTATGTATCATTTACCTGCTTAAATTTATCTACATCAAGCATAAGCACCGTAAGTGGGGACTTATACCGTCTGGTGCGTTTCATTTCTTTTTCAGCCTGTTCAAGAAAATATCGACGATTAAAAACGGATGTCAGAGCATCTATTGTTGCTAGGTGCTTAAGATCCAAGGCATATGACCTTAGCGATAGCATATTGCGGACGCGTATAATTAACTCCATTTCATCTATAGGTTTACTCAGGAAGTCATTTGCCCCAGCACCAAGCGCAGCCCACCTGACATCTTTATCATTGACTGCTGTCACCATAACGATAGGCACCCCAGATTTATCTGGGTTTTCTCTAACGATGCGTATCAACTCGAGTCCATTTATATCAGGCATTCTATAATCGACTAGAATCATATCGATTTCTTCTTCCTGGCAATAGGCTAAACCTTCGACAGGGTTAGTGAAAACGGTTGTATTTATGTTTTCTAACTTGCTGATGTAGGCTGCATTGATCTTAGCATTCACTACATTGTCATCAATTATCGCGATATTCATGCTGTTCTCCCTTAATGACTGACAAAGAAGTGAACTCAGCTTCTTTCAGTCTTTCTATCAGACTTCAGTTGGCTAAAAGCCTCAAAAGTAGTTCCTAGGATTTTTTTTAACTGAAGTAGCTTTTCCTCAACTTCAGGCATATTAAGTGTATTTTCAATATCTGCAGCCAATTGAGTTACTTTTGTGGCTTTGAGCTCACGAGAAGAACCTTTTAAGCTGTGAGAGATTTCCGTAATTGACTGTTTATCTTTATTTTTTAAAGCAACTTCAAGCGTCTTAATGAATGTTTCACTCTGTAATGAAAAATCGTCTATCAACTCCTCTAATAAGTCATTACCTAAAGATTTACGCATTTCTTCTAGAGCCGTTATATTTATTAATTGTTCAGTGTCCGTTGTTGTTTTTTCTTTAGTCAGTAGCTGCTTTATATGCTCTGGTTTGGCATTCCTTCGTAGTCCAAATAAGTTGACAAGGGCTTGATTGATTTGACTTAACTCAAAAGGCTTTGCGATGAAATTTGTTGCACCTGCATTCAAACACTCTTGTCTTGATTTACTGAGGGCATCTGCAGAAAGCATAATGATGGGTATTTCTGAGGTGTCGCTATCTAAGGCTCGAATAGTACTAGTGGCTTCAAGGCCATCCATATTGGGCATATGTACATCCATTAAAACGGCATCTATATTCGTTTTAGCCAGCATGTCCAATGCTTGTTGTCCATCATTTGCACTGAACACTTCATGCCCCTCACTTATTAGAAAAGTGACTGAAACTTTCAAATTTATAGGGTTATCCTCAACAACCAACAAACGAAGGATAGGCGGTTTAGCGATATTTTGAAAAGCATCAACCGGTATTTTATGGATAGATTTTTCAAAAAATAATGTAAACCAGAATCGGCTTCCTTCGTCTGGCTGACTTTCTACACCAATATCTCCTTCAAGTAGCTCAACCAGACGGTTACAAATAGACAGCCCTAAGCCAGTACCACCAAAACGACGAGTAATGGAATTGTCTGCTTGAATGAAAGGCAAAAACAGTTTGTCTTGTTGCTTAATGGTTAAGCCACACCCTGTATCACAAACTTCAAATAGTAGATGGACTTTAGAGGCATTAGGAATGAGCTGCGTTACACGAACTAAAACGTGGCCAGTATCAGTAAATTTGATCGCATTATTGATCAAATTGAGTAAAATTTGTCGGAGCCTAACGGGGTCCCCAAGTAGCGAGCTTGGAACACATGAGTCCATTTCCAATAATAAGTTCAGACCTTTCTCACGTGCTTTAGGTCTTACAAGTGCAACAATACTTTCCATTATAGGGTTAAGGGAAAAGGACACGAACTCAAGACTCATTTGGCCTGCTTCTATTTTGGAAAAATCCAGAATGTCATCCAGCACTGTATTGAGAATTAGTGTTGAATTTCGTAATACTTCAACGGATTCTCTTTGCTCTTCATCTAGATTGCTGCGTTCTAGCAGCTGTATCATTCCAAACATCCCGTTTATAGGAGTGCGAACTTCATGACTCATATTGGCTAAAAATAAAGATTTAGCTTTATTCGCTGATTCAGCGTCTTCTTTTGCAAGGGTTAGCTTTTGTGCAGCCTTGTCTCGTTCAAAAATACGACCGAGTTGAATGCCAATATCTCGCATGGCATCAAGCAGTGCCTCGTTCGGTTCTAGTTTTTTAGGCGAAAAGAACTCCAATACCCCAACCACCTTCCAGCGTACTAGAATAGGAAATGCACACCCCGATAGGATGTTTATTTTTTTAATCATTCCTGCTCTTGGAAAGTTATTATCTTTTGTGACATCAGAGATCCAGGCGGGAGTTCCATTTTCCCAAACTCTTCCAGGCAAGCCCTCAGCGCGTTTAAATGAAATGGATTCAGTCACCCGCTGGAATTCATCATACAGCTCACGGTCCTCTAAATACCATAGTCGCGTTGATGATAATACCTCGTCACCCTTAGTCGTTTTAGTTAGGGTGTAAGCATGTGCAACTGGCCATTTTTTCGTGCGTCCTATCGTTAACAGAGTTTGTTGAACGGCATCTTCAAAAGACTCAGCCTCGTTCGCGATGACAACTATTTGTTTTAACAGCAGCATTATTTCAGTTTTTTCATTTAGAGATTGTTCAACTTTTTTACGGTCTTCAATTTCACCCTCAAGTTGCGAGGTTCTTGATTTAACTCGCTCTTCTAAGGCTTCATAAGCTGTCTGTAAAGCCCATTCTGCTTCTCTACGTCTAACTAAGTGTTGGTCTACGGCTGTCAGGTATCGGTTGGCACTCGTCGCCAGTTGACCGAACTCATCGTTTTCATGAATTTTTGTTATTGAAAGACGTGCTTTGGTAGGTTTTTCTGGGTTAATAAGCAACAAACTAGTACTTAATTCAGATAGTGGTTTTGTTACAGTACGGTAAAAATAGAAAAGTACAACTAGGGCGAATATTCCAGTACGTACAATTCCAAATGCGATGACATTTAAAGATCGTTGGATAAAAGCACTGGCGACAAGGTAAGGATCAGCCTCAATGGTCAGTACGCCTATCGGTACTTTTGGATTACTTTCGTTGTACAAAGGTATGTGATGAGACTGTATATTGCCGAACAGTAGCGAAGAGACCCAGTGGTCTTTACTTGTTAGAACTGTACGGTTTATTTCTAATAGAGTCTGTGGCGGTTGATCGTCTCCAATATTACCGACAATGTTTACACTTACAATCGGTTCAAACTCGAATAAACCTCGACCAACTTGCTTTGCTAAATTGGGGTCAAGGTGAAAGGCTGCTTCAGTCGCGGGCTGCCTCATTGTACTCACTACTTGATGGATAGTATTTGTAAGTTCGCCCGTTTGTTTTAAATAGTCGATATATATTTGAATAAAACTAAAAAGCAAACCCAGACCAAAAGCTAGCATTACAACAAAGCGCGTTTGCTTATAAGCTATACGATTCTTATATGTGATGCTACTGGTTTCGACTGATGACATGATTCCTTTCCTGTTATCTACCTACGTTCTATCTATAGCGGGCATGTATACGATCATAAGAGCCATCTTTTCGTACTGCTGCCAGACCTTCGTTGAATTTATCAACAATTTTTTCTATATTTGGCCATTTCTTGCTGAAGCAAACGTATAAATCACTTTCCTTAACTTTGATAAAACGTATATCCTTTGATATACCTAAGTTCATTGCTGTATATATTGGACCTTCCAAGGGCAAATAAGAATAATCTATGAGGCCTTTTAACAAATCTCTAAATAGTAATTCCACAGTTCTATACTCGGTTACAGTTGCTCCGATTTCCTCCATGGCCCTCACCTGATTCCATCCCAAAATGGTTGCAACTTTTAGCCCTTGGGCCGTTTTTAAATTGCTTGGTTCGAAACCATCAAAGTCCCTGCGGATAAAATAGACATCAGTTTGACGGCTGATTGGAGCTGAATAAATTATGAACTCTTCCCGTTCAACGCTATAACCGCAAGAGAATATCCCAGTAAAAGAACCAACCTTTGTTTGTTCAAGACCTCGTTTCCATGGAAGAAATTTAAACTTTGTTGATATGTTAACGCGCTTAAATGCCGCCTCGATGACCTCCACATCAAAACCTCGTACACCATTCTGTGGGGTCGCAAATTCATAAGGAGGAAAGTCAACTGATGCAAGCACTACTGTCTCGGCCTGAAGAGTAGAATAAGGCAAGTATAAGAGTAAAAAATTCAGCACTATTATAGCTATTTGTCTGATTCGTTGTTTCATGTGGCACCAATAGGGTTAGAAACCCACAAAAATGTGTTAACGATATTTATCGTGAATTTGTTTGTAACTGCCGTCGGCTTTCAATTGAGCGAGGCCGTCATTAAATTTTGTTAGCAACTCTTTCGACTTAGGCCATTTTTTACTGAAGCAAAGATGAAAATTCTTTGCCTTTAGAGGATGAAATTTAATCTTGTCTGACAAACCTAGCTGGTTAGCAATGAATACATTGCTTTCCTTGACACTATAGTAAAAGTCAACTCGTTTACCTATGAGAACGTTAAGGGCTATCTCGTCAGTTCGTACTAAGGTGTGGTCAATATTAAGGCTTTCCAGTTGTGACTGTTGGGTATAGCCCCTAACTGCCGCTACTTTTTGTCCACGAAACGCTTCAATTGATTCAAAATTTGGGTCAGGGTAATTGTTTCGTACAAAGTAGCCATCAGTGCCAAAGCTGATGGCGTCGGAAAAATACAAGTGGGCATCACGTGATTCATTTCGGGAGCAGGTTAACAGGCCCATCGCCTTTCCTGCATAAGCCGTCTCAAGGGCACGCTGCCAAGGAAGAAATTCAACTTCGGCCGGATTCCCCATAGTCTGAAAGATTGTTTCAACTACTTCTACATCGAAACCTTTAAGTCCATTACTAGGAGGGTCAAACTCGTAAGGGGGGTAGTGTACGGCGAGAATTCTGAGAGGCAGTTCATCTGCCAACATTAAACGAGGCATAAGACAGATGAAAACTATGACTATTATCTGTAATAAAACAGTATTCGATTTATATGCCATATCCTGCTACCCCAAGGGTGAAAGACTGGAAATGAAGTTGCTAATATTATGCGAAATTTGCCACTTTCTACATTATAGGACAAAATTTCATGATTGGAGAATTTTGTACGATAGAAAACAAAACTTAGCCGATATGAGATAATGTTTTTTTGAAATTGATGAAAAAGCGATGGCCTGGAAAATCTAAAACAGAGCTATTTAAGGGATTATATAATGATAGGTTATGCGCCCCCTGAAGAGTTAGATGGTGTTAGTGAACGAATTAGCATGAACCTATATTGTCGGTGCCGAGACACATTCACATCAAACGTCGCAGCCAAAAAGCCTAGTCACCTTTCAAAGAGGAGTTAAATCTTACTACTCAATTGCAGACAGCTAAGCATGAATGCACTAAACTGTGCAAATTTTAAACTTTAGGGATGAATGATGACTAAGAACAAAGCGCTATCTCCAGCAGATGCTTTCTTTTTGCTGATTGAAAGTGATAAAACACCCAGTCAGATCGGCGTTTTGGCTCGAATGAAATTACCGAAAGGTGCCGATAAGAGTTTTATCGTAAATATGGTGGAAGGTTTTCGCAAATTCCAACCCTCAGCAGCGCCTTATAATTTGAAACTGGCAAAGCGTTCTGCTGCCAACCCTATGTATACTTGGGAAAATGTTGATCGGGTCGATATCGACTATCACTTGCGGCATTCCGCACTCCCACAACCTGGTGGCGAGCGGGAGTTGGCGGTGTTAATCTCAAGACTGCATAGTATTCCTCTCGATCACAATAGACCAATGTGGGAATGCCATGTAATTGAAGGGCTTGAAGATAATTGTTTCGCTATTTATAGTAAAATGCACCATGCCTTGATCGATGGTGTAGCAGGAACTCGCTTAATGTTTGACTGGATGGGGCAAACTAAGCCAAAAGTTACGTCTAATTTTTTACCCTTTTGGGCAATGCCATTGCCTCAAAAAAAGCGTAAATTTCGTAATCTTACAGCAAGTGATTCATCCACTAAACCAAGTTTGTTGACGCAAGTATCGGGACCTATAAAGTCTGTTGCTGGTGTTTTTGGCGCCACCTTTAAAAGTGTTCTAGGGCCGTACAGTAACCAGTATCCAGATTTGGTTGCACCTTACAGTGCGCCAAATTCAATCCTGAATGTGGCTATCGGACCACAACGTCGTGTCAGTACCGTTGAATTAAGTACTAGCAGATTGCTAAAAATTGGCAAGCAACACGGCGGAACCTTAAATGATGTGGTCATGGCGGTCTGTGGTGGCGCGCTACGCAGCTACCTTATAGAGCTGGATGCTTTACCAGAAAAGTCGCTTGTTTCTCAGGTCCCTGTTTCGTTTCGTCAAAAGGATGATGTAGGAGGAGGTAATGCTATTGGCATGGTGCTCGCTTCTTTGGGAACAGATGAAGCCGATACACTGACTCGTCTTGATAAAGTGATCACTTCAATGTCAGCGAGTAAAGCGCTGCTATCAGGTATGAACGCTGAACAAATTACAGCATATAGCGCATTAATGACCTTGCCATTTGCATTAGGACAAATGACGGGCGTTGGTAATCGTAGTAGTCATCCCATGTATAACGTTGTTATATCAAATGTGCCGGGTCCTCGCGAAA
>Ga0209184_1000471_pt1 | contig 42621 bp, 27 predicted proteins | sample EN8Hudsemesocosm_2_FD_184627 | JGI IMG/M metagenome (GOLD analysis project Ga0209184, IMG submission 184627) | Methane-oxidizing microbial communities from mesocosms in the Hudson Canyon - EN8C Hudson Canyon (SPAdes) (version 2) | ecosystem: Environmental > Aquatic > Marine > Cold seeps | place... | reverse complement strand
AATGCCAGCAGTAACATCATCACTAAACGATACAGAGTTTTCCCTAGAATGGGAGTCAGGTGGCCCATGGTCAAATTGACTCTATCAACAGGTCGCTGGAGTGGTATGATTGTGCCATAAATGATCGTACTTTGTGGTCGCTCATACATCGATAAACGCAAGCTAAATATGTCTAAAATATCCACTAATGAAGATAACGAGAAAAACGATTCTTACTCTGTAAAATCAGGACTTAAACTTGTTCGATCATTCTCTATTGCGCCGATGATGGACTGGAGCGACTGAATAAAAAATATTTAACAATCAAAGGTTTTGTAGGGATAACATTTCTCTGGGGATTGTTTGGGGACACTGGGAAAAGGAATTGCGACGCATTTTTAATCGCACTGTGAGTCTGAAATGCGGCATTCTGAACTGAGAAGCTACCTAGCCTTTAGAAAAATAGCGTCTTTCCACTGACTTTCAATTGATGTTTTTGGTCTAAGCTGCTGTCGACCTTATGCTACGCAGATTACATACAGGTTTTGAAGGGAACCAAAATTCTCTACTCATACTTGAGGCCTGCGATTTACTCATCCAAAATACGCATACGCTTGGCGTACTCCCTCGGCGAATGGCCGACACGTTTTTTGAAGAATTTAGACAGCGCAGCCGTGTCGGTAAAATGCAGGCGTTCCGAAATTGCGCCAATAGATAATTCTGATGTTTTAATATAATGTTTGGCCAGGTCTTCTCGCGCTTTATCGTAGAGATCCTGATAACTGGTATTATGTTTCTTTAAACGATATTGCAGTGTTCTAACGGGAATATTCAGTGTTTTTGCAACTTCACCTGCCGTCACCCCTTGGTCATTTATTAACGTTCTAATAATACGTTCAACACGTTGCACAAGAGTCATGCCCTGGCCAATACTGGATTCCAAATCCCGCGTCACAATCCTTTTAGCATCACCGGATATTTTATTGAGTGGATTGTGATAGTTTGGCGCTTGAAGATCTTCGCGGCTGACATGGATCGCATTAACATCTTGATTAAAAAACAGGTGCTCTCCAAACACTTTTCGTAATGGTTTTAAATCGGTGGGCGCGGCGTGCCTGAACCGTGTATGCCGAGGAACCCAGCCAAACCCCAAAGAGTCACGTAGATATCTACAAAAAGCGGCAAGACTTAGCTCAACCATTTGAGTAATCGCAGTATTTTTTGGCGCGGTTTGAAATACATCGAGGTTTAATCGTGAAATTTCTATACTCAGGGAGATACCCGCATCCCCCTCATCCTGAACATACAGTGCTAGTGCCTGACTATGTATTGTCAGGTTATCCGCCATCAAATTAACAGATTCGCCTACGGTGCTAGCATTGCGAGCCAAAAGCCACAGCGGGCCCAGCATATCGGGGCCTTTTATTGCAGCAATTTTAAGTCCGAAAAAACGGTCGCCGCAAGCCTTTGCCGCCTCTTCAAACAGGTCGTTAACTTTGACTTCACTCACCAGAATATCTGACTGGTATAACGCCGCCGGGTTAATCTCGACTCGCTCGGCAAGCGCAACGGGGTCCTGTCCGGCCCGCTCAATTAATGCGGCCACTCCCTCTAACACATGACTGGATATATTTTCTGCCATAACACCACACACATAATCGACTGTTCAGTCAGCCTTACCAAAGTTCGGCAAGCTCATCTCATTGCGCAATATTACTAGAATGCTGCGCAATAATACAATTTGTGACCCTTCAACCTGTCTAACATGAGATCTCGAGGCGGCAGGCAATGCCTCTGAGTAAATACCGACGAATAATAGAATACAACCATACGAGAGAGAGCCATGAGAATTTCCACGCTCCAGAAGAGATTACTATCAATCAACATCACCGCAGCGCTTGGTTTAGCAGCCCCTCTGGCCGTGAATGCTGACGAGCTTAGGCTTGAAGAAATTGTCGTAACCGCCCAAAAGCGCGAGCAAAACCTGCAAGATGTTCCCATTTCCGTCAGTGCTGTCGACGGGGAAAAAATGGCCGAAGCCGGTATTAATAACCTGGAAGACCTGTCTGCTTATGTTCCCAACTTTCAGCAAGCCAATTCCCCGCTAGGTCAGGTCCTTTCTATTCGCGGCATCAGCTCTGGCATCAACCAAGGTTTTGAGCAATCCGTTGTGCAATATGTTGATGATATTGCCCTGGGGCGCGGCCCGATGGCCCGCATGCCTTTTATGGACCTGGAGCGTGTTGAAGTTCTGCGCGGACCGCAAAATGTGCTGTTCGGAAAAAACAGTATTGGTGGCGCAATTTCCATTACCACCGCCAAACCGACTAGTGAATTTGAAGGCCATGTTCAGGTCGAGCACGATAACGAGTATGCCCGAAATGAAATTCAATCCATGATGTCAGGGCCGCTTTCAGAAACCGTTGGTGCTCGCGTTGCGATTCGCGCCTCCCAAGAAGACGGGTATTTTGTTAACACCTCCAATGGCGACAATGAACAGCAAAAAGACGAACTCACCGCACGCTTAACTCTGGATTGGACCCCAAGCGAAACCTTTAATGCCAGCCTGAAACTCGAGCACAGCATTTTTGATTTTGAAGGCCGCGGTGAAGAAGTTATTGCCGGCTACGATTCCGTTAGTCCATTGTTCGCAGGCAGGAGCTTCGGTGAAATTGGCGAATATCTGTCAGCCATTACAGGTCAAAACATCGGCTATGAAGACGGCATACAAAACCGTAAACGTCAAACCAATAACGACGAATACAGTGATAACGAAACCAATCAAGTCGTCCTAACCATGAATTGGCAATATGATGAATTCACAATCACTAGTGTTACCGGTTATGCGGGTTATGAGTTGGATGAAGATACCGACCTTGACCTGTCAGGCTTGGAGTCGATACACGCCGCCCAACAAGAAAAGTTCGATCAAACTAGCCAGGAAATTCGCATCACTTCACCCGGTGGCGAAACCGTTGACTGGATTGCCGGGGCCTATTATCAGTCGTGGGAGCTGGAATACAGTCAACAAAGTGTTATTGATGACGAAAACCTAACCTCCGCTTTAAGTAATTTAGGGCTAGGTTTGCTGATGCCAGGTGCCGGGGTCACTGGATTCAGGCCCGCGGCATCTCTACTGACCAGCTATGGCGTTGGCACCCCATTTCTGCTTGCTACCGCCGGTGCCCGCCAGCTATATTCACTTAAGGAAATCAATAATACCAGTAATGTAAGGAATTACAGCGGCGACAGTGATACCTATTCCGCCTTCGGCCAAGCCACCTGGAATGCGAGCGAAACAGTTCGCCTGACAATAGGTGCGCGTTACACCCAGGAAGAAAAAGACGCTGAGCGCTCAGTAAGCATTTACGACGCCAGCGCTGGCAACCTAACCCCGGCCGGTATTGAAACCCAACTGGTGATGGGCGGTGTATTTGGGGTTGAGAATCACGCCGTAAAAGATGATCGCAGCGAAAGTTCTGTCACCGGTTCCATAATTACCGAATGGGATGCCACTGAAGACTTACTGCTTTACGCCTCTATCAGTAATGGTTTTAAAGCCGGGGGGTTCGACGCCAGAGCAGGGCGCGCCGCTGACTTCGAATATGAAGATGAAACGGTTATTAGCTATGAAATCGGCACCAAAACCGAACTGCTGGATGGTCGTGCACAATTAAACGCAGCCCTCTTCTATACCGACTATAAAGACCTTCAGGTTAGTCAATTTGATGGCACTGTTGGTTTTGTGGTGGGCAATGCGGCAGCCGCTCGCTCACAAGGCATCGAGCTGGACGGTCGTATTATGCTAAGCGAAGAATTGTTGCTGATCGGTTCTATGGCCTATCTTGATTACCAATTCAAAGAGTTTGCAGGTGCAGCCTGCCCACCGAAAACAACACTGGATACCGGAGCGCTTACCTGTGATCTTAGCGGTGAACCAAATACCTTTGCGCCTAAATCATCAGCGTCAGTGACTTTGGACTACCTAACCCCACTATCCGACGCATTCAACCTGCACGTTACAATGGACACCTCTTACCGTTCAGAACAATACGTTGAAGCGACGCTGGAGCCTCTGATGAAACAGGGTAGCCAAATCAATCTTAATGCCCGTATCGCATTGGAAGCTGATAACTGGATGCTGGCGTTGGTTGGTAAAAACCTAACCGAGAATGATGACATTGCTTACTCTTCTGCAACACCAGTAACTGGCAGTGCTTTGATTCAGGCTCCTACCTACAGCGGCTATCAAGTAAACCCTCGCACGGTAGCGATTCAAGCGAAGTACAACTTCTAACCTTATCTCTCTTGGGCATCGGATATCTATCTCTTCTCCCGATGCCCCTTTTTATTTTTAGAGAGTTCAAAAAAGTCATATCCATTCCACGAGGCTCCCCCTATGACAAGCAAAGATTATGAGTTGGTAGCAACTCAACATTCATATTATTCCGCCAAAGTGCGAGCGTGCTTGCAGTATAAGCGCTTGCCCTATCAGGAAATTGGAGCAAACATAGAAACCGTTCTCAACCGTGTTATTCCTGCCACCGGCAACCAACAATTTCCTGTCGTGTTTTGTCCCGATGGCACTGTACTTAAAGACGGTTGCGATATTGTTGAGGCGCTGGAATCTTGGCACCCTGAACGCCCAATCATGCCAGAAAATCAGCAACTGAAATGTGTTGCCAAATTGATTGAAGTCTTGGCCGATGAGTTCTTTGCGATTCCCATGATTTACTATCGCTGGGTACCTGAAGATGCCAAGCAATGGGGTATCGGCATGTTCAAAACCATTCTAGGGAACGGTGTTGAGAACCCGGACATGGCTGCCTTAGCAGAGCAAATGGGAGAGACCATTAGCACCGAAATTCGTTCACGTTTACCCAAGGTGGGTTTGGATCGCAAAGATATCCAGCAAAAAGCCATGCAGATAACTGAAGAAGTCTGTGGCCTATTGAATGATCATTTGGCCACTACGCCCTACCTGCTGGGTGACCACCCAACACTCGCCGATCTGGGCATAATGAATGCTATGTGGGGCCACCTGTATCTGGATCCATGTGATGCCAGTATGTTTATCCGTAAAGATTACCTGCACCTGAATAACTGGATCACCAATATGCATTCCGGCGCTGGTATCTCAGACCAAGGCGAACTTTATATCGCCGACACTCTGATTCCTCTGTTGCGCTACCTGAGTGATGTATTTGCCAACATGATGGCGGATATTCTTGCAGCCGCCGATAATGAGCTATCCACAGCTGAAACCGGAATCGAGGCGCCCGCCGGTCTAGGCCGGATTAAAACCTGGTTACAAGATATTGAACTATCTCGCCCCGCAACCGCCTATACCGCCTGGCGCTTACAGGCCGTTATTGAACACTACCAGGCAATTCCTGCTGCTCAAAAGCCAGCCACTGATGACCTATTAAGCGATATGGGCTTCCTCTCTTTGTGCCAGCATCAGCCAAATTGGAAGATGCAAAAAGACAATTTTAAACTACTTGTAGCGGCCTAATAACCAGCTTTAAGGTCCACATTTTCACCCTGTAACAACACCGCTACCGGGTGAGAAAAGAAGCGTTAAGCTGCGTGAAATTACTGTTTTTCTGCGTAATTTGACAACTATGGATGCCAGTCGTCTCTACAATGAATTCTCTATTGAAGTGAACCATCACTGGGAAGCCCATGAAAAAAGTTATGATCGCACTGCTGATTTTGGCCCTCATCGGCGCTACGGCCTACACCCGGCGCCTCGACATCATGCTAGCGTTAATCAAATACCAATCCTCGCAAAAGGTTGTTGCTGAGTCTCGCGATGTACCGTGGTCACAAGGGCCCCTAGAATCGGAACTTATACCCGATCAGCGCCCGCCCAATATCATTTTGATTGTCGCCGATGACCTGGGTTACAACGATATTTCAACCCTTGGCGGGGGTGTAAGCCGTACTGATGGCAGTATCGTGCAAACACCCGGGATTGATCGCTTAGCCGCCGAAGGGGCAGTGTTCAATCAATCCTATTCCGGTGCCAGCACCTGCGCACCTTCCCGAGCGATGTTGATGACTGGGCGTTACCCCAGCCGAACCGGATTTGAATTTACACCAACCCCGGAAGGTATGGGCTCAATGGCTGCCAGTATCAGCAATAGTATGGACAATAACTTACCGCCCACTTTCTATAACGCCGTATTAGACAAGGCCAAACCACCATACGAATTACAAGGTTTGCCGTCCTCAGAGATTACCTTGGCCGAAGTGCTTAAAAATCAGGGCTATTACACAGCCCACATTGGCAAATGGCATTTAGGAAATGATGGCGACATGGGTCCACATAAACAGGGCTTTGATGACAGTTTACTGATGACCAATGGTCTCTATTTACCGGAAAATGACCCTAATGTCGTCAATGCCAAACTGGACTTCGACCCTATTGATCAGTTCTTGTGGGCCAAGTTAGGCTTCAGTAACTCATTTAATTCAGGCAGTACCGATCAGTTTAAACCCGCCCGTTACATGACAGACTATTGGACTGACGAATCACTAAAAGTGATCATGGCCAATAAAAATCGCCCTTTCTTTTTGTATCTGGCCCACTGGGGACCACACACGCCTCTGCAAGCCACACGAGAAGATTATGAAGCCGTGGGCAATATCAAGCCGCACCGCAAACGAGTTTACGCAGCTATGGTGCGGGCCGTGGATCGCAGTGTCGCACGTATTATGGAAACTCTGGAAGCCGAAGGTCTGGCGGACAATACCCTTGTGGCCTTTACCAGTGACAACGGCGGCGCGGGCTATGTGGGGTTACCGGAAAGCAATAGACCTTTCCGAGGTTGGAAGATCACCATGTTTGAAGGCGGCCTGCGTGTTCCCATGTTTGTCAAATGGCCGAAGAACATTCCCGCCGGTAAAACCGTAAACACGCCGGTAGCTCATATTGATGTAATGCCGACCCTGGCTGCCGCCGCAGGTGCCGCTACACCTGAAGGAATCGAAATCGATGGTAAAAATATATTGACCTTACTTGACGACGAAACAAGCTGGCCGCGCAAAACACTGTTCTGGCAAAACGGCCACTACCAGGTTGTGCGTCATGAAGATTGGAAATTACAGGTGAATGATCGCCCGACTGACGGTCTGCAAACCTGGTTGTTTAATCTAAAAGACGACCCAACTGAACAAGAAAATCTGACCAATAGTCACCCGCAAATAGTAAGGGAGCTGAGTAAGCTATTGGCCAAGCATCAGGAAAACGCCCGTCCGCCTTTGTATTCAGCCGTGATTGAAATGCCGGTAATGATTGATAAAACCCTGAATAAGAAATTCGAGCAAGGCGACGAGTACGTCTACACGCCTAACTAACTAAAAAGAAACCAGAGAGAACATCAATGATAGAGCTATACACAGCACCAACCCCCAACGGCCATAAAGCTTCCTGCACACTGGAGGCACTGGGAATGGAATACAACACCCATACCGTCAACCTGCTAGAAAACGAACAAAAGAAACCTGAGTTTCTGGCAATCAACCCCAATGGCCGTATCCCTGCAATTGTTGATCGTGCCAACGATGATTTTTCGGTGTTTGAATCCGGGGCCATTATGATCTACCTGGCTGAACAAGCCGGGCAACTATTTCCCGCCGAAGCAAAAGCTCGTTCCAGAGTTATGCAATGGCTCATGTTCCAAATGGGCGGCACCGGCCCGATGATGGGACAAGCTAACGTGTTCTATCGTTACTTCCCTGAAAAAATTCAGCCGGCCATTGATCGCTATCAAAGTGAATGCCGCCGTTTATTTGAAGTAATGAACACGCACCTAAGTGATAACGAATGGCTGGCCGATGATTACTCCATTGCCGATATAGCTAATTGGTGCTGGGCACGAACGTACAAATGGTCAGGTGTATCGATTGCGGGACTAGATCACCTTAACCGTTGGATGGGCACCATGGCGAAACAGCCAGGCATGGCCAAAGGTATCGAAGTTCCTTTCAGTTTAGGTAATCTATTAGACGATGAGAAAGAGCAAAAAAACTTCACTAGTAACGCTCAAGCATTATTGCAGAAATAGATGCAGAAAAAGTGTCTCTTAAGAATTGGCTAGTTTGGTCCCATATGCTCTGACGACTTACACTATCATAATATCAATAAGACACCACGAAAATGGTTCGCTCTATTAGTAACGAACCCCATAAAATCAGAGTAAATTATGAAGACCAGACTCATCAAAATTGGCGCAGTTATCCTTGCCCTTATCCTCACCTTAGCCGTGGCATTGCCCACACTTCTTCACAAAGCAGGCATACACCCTGAGTACACCGGCGAAACTCATCAACTGCCCGCAGGCAAGCGCGCCCTAGTGATCACCACCAGTCACGGGGTGCTGAACGCTCCCGGCGAGACCGAGGGCAAGCCCACGGGCGTCATGGCCTCAGAGATGACTCATCCCTATTACAGCTTCCTCGATGCGGGCATGCAGGTGGATGTGGCCAGCATTCAAGGTGGCCAGATACCAGTGGACCCACAAACCCTGTCTCGCCCCATCATCAGCCCAGAAGATAAACGCTTTCTGGCAGACCCCACGCTGCTCGCAAAAACCGAACACTCGCTGCGCATCGACGATGTAGACTTCACTCAGTACGACGCCATATTTATTGCCGGCGGCTGGGGCGCGGCCTACGACCTTGGTTATTCTGACGTGCTGGCCGAAAAGGTCAGTGAAGCCTATTACGGGCCTAAATCACCCTTGATTGGCTCTGTTTGTCACGGGGCCTTAGGCTTGATTAATGCCCAAGACAGTGAAGGCAATAAGTTAATTGCCGGCAGGGCCATGACTGGCGTCACCGACAAGCAGGTCAAGGAGCTTGGCATTGATATCACTCCCATGCACCCTGAAACCGAATTGCGCAAAGCCGGCGCCGCCTTCGAGAGCCAAACGGCATTTATTGATTTCTTTGCCACCCACGTAGCCGTCGATCGCGAGCAGCGTTTTGTGACCGGGCAAAATCAAAATTCAAGTTTGGAAGCCGCTCAAAAAATGATTGCGATTATTGCCGCTCAATAAAAGCGCGGCGAAATCAGAATGTGCTATAAAGAACGGACTTTATTAAGAGTGTGCCATCAATGTTAATGAGCAAAATCCGGGCAGCTGTATTTGGGCGAGAGACTAGCTTAAGCTGTTTGCTTTTAGGTGCCCTTACGGCTTCTACCCTAAGCGCCCACGCCACACCGGAACCCAAGGTGGATGAGCGACCTAATATATTAGTTATCCTCGCTGACGATTTAGGCTACTCAGATATCGCATCCTACGGCAGTGAGATAAGCACACCCAATTTGGATCAGCTGGCGCACAGCGGTCTGCGCTTTAGCAATTACCACACCTCGGCCAGCTGCGCACCGACCCGCGCCATGCTCCTAAGCGGCGTCGACAGCCATCGCGCGGGCGTGGCAAATATCAGTGAAGCACTAACACCGGCCCAAGCGCATTCACCGTTTTATCGCGGCACCCTCAATCACAATGTCGTCACCATCGCTACCCTACTCAGAGATGCTGGCTACAACACATCCATGGCCGGCAAGTGGCACTTGGGATATGAGGACCCATCTCTGCTGCCCATCAATCGAGGCTTTGAGCAAACCCTGACCATGCCTTTTTCTGGTGGCGACAATTGGACCCAACAAGCCTACGTTCCCCACTATGAGAAAACCCTATGGTTTGAAAACGGCGAAGAAATCACGATCCCTGACGACTTTTATTCATCTAAATTCATCGTTGATAAAACCATTGCGCAATTAGAAAATAATCGCCTAGACCAGCGCAAAAAGAACCAACCGTTTTTCTCCTACGTGTCTTTTCAGGCGGTGCACATACCGGTACAAGCACCTAAAGCATTCACGGAAAAATATGTGGGCACTTATAAGGATGGCTGGGATGCGCTGCGCCTGGCGCGCCAACAAGCCGTGAAAGATTTGGGTCTATTGCCCGCCGAGGCCCCCATGAAGCGCATGCCCACAACCGCGAGCTGGGAGGCGCTATCAGAGGAAGAACAGCGCTACAATGACAAGCGCATGGCCGTATACGCCGGCATGGTGGATGCGATGGATCATCATATTGGCCGTCTGATTCAATACCTGAAGGCAACAAACCAACACGACAACACGGTCATTATTTTCACCTCTGACAACGGTGCAGAAGCGTCTGACCCGAAAGATATGTCAGCGTTTACCCCGCTGATGTACAAGATGCTCGGTTATAACGATGACTATGACACACTGGGCGAGCGTTACAGTTACAACACCATCGGTATCAACTTTGCCAGTGCGGCCGCATCCCCTCTTGGCCACTACAAGTTTCATTCTGGCGAAGGCGGCATGCGCGTACCGCTGATCATTAGCGGTCCACAGCTTGCCGACACCTTGCAGGGAAAAATTAGCCACAGTAAGGCCTTTGTTAAAGACTTGGCCCCCACCATTCTGGCACTGGCCAATACTCGTCACCCAGGCACGCAATTTCAAGGGCGCACCATCGAACCCAACACCGGGAAAAATCTACTGCCCATCATCACCGCCCACGCAGATTCCGTTTATAGTGGCGACGATATAATCGCTTATGAAATTGGCGGTAACGCCGCCTTAATCAAAGGCGATTTTAAAATTGCCTTAAACCGAGGTGGCGCTAACGACAATCGCTGGCATTTGTATAACATCACTCAAGACCCCGGCGAAACCCGTCCTCTAGAGACCATTGAACCTTTCGTATTTTCCGACCTACTGTCGGAGTATGAAAAATACGCTCGTGAGAACGGCGTAATACAGGTGCCTCAAGACTATCAACAGTCAGCTCAGATCGCTCGCAATGGTGTTAAAGCAAAAGTAAAGAACCTCATTAATCATCCAATCACCCTATTAATGATCGCGGTCCTCACTATCGTGACAGTGCGTCGAAGGCTCATGACTCGCAGGCCAATGAAAAAATAATCTTTTTGAAATGCCTCCCTCAAAGCAAAGACTATATGAACGTGAAGGAAGAATCACAATGAAAAAAAGAAACCTAACACTGGTGACCCTTGCCCTCATTGGTGCCGTTGTTTATAGCCAACGTGCCTTCATCGCAGAAAAAATCATGCTTAAAGGTCTGGAGGCGCGACTGGCACAGGATGCAAGTGCAGAACTCTCTGACGGCCTACACCTCACCCTTTGTGGCGCTGGCGGTCCTATGCCCGCGCCAAATGCGTCTGGTCCTTGTGTAGCGGTCGTTGCAGGCGAGCAGTTTTTTATCGTGGACGCGGGCACCGACGGTTTTCGCAATCTAGGCAGAATGGGTTACCGCGCAGGCAAGATCGACGCTGTATTTCTAACGCACTTTCACTCCGATCACATTGATGGGCTTGGAGAGATGGCGATGGGTCGCTGGGTCACCCAGGCCAATAAAAGTCCGCTGCCGGTGTATGGGCCTGAAGGCGTAGAGAAAGTCGTGGAAGGATTTAACAGCGCCTATTCTCAGGACGCGATCTATCGACACGATCATCATGGCGACCGTGTCGCACCGCTCAGCGGTACCGGCATGCTTGCCAAAACTTTTATCAAACCGCCCGAAGGTGAATTGTTTACGGTTTATCAGCACAATGGTCTGAAGGTTGAAGCCATTACCGTGGACCACTCACCCATCGATCCTGCAGTGGCCTACCGCTTTACCTATAAAGGGCGTTCGCTACTGATCAGTGGCGACGCGGTTAAGTCTCCCCATGTTGAGAAGTTCTCCAAAGGTATTGATCTGCTCGTGCACGAAGCCCTCGCCCCCAACTTATTGATAATGATGCATAACGCCGCCAAAGAGGCTGGCGATGAAGTCTTGGCAAAAATTTCCGTGGATGTGCTGGACTACCACACAAACCCCGTAGAAGCCGCTGAAATCGCGCGCGACGCAGAGGTTGGCCACCTGCTTTACTATCACGTGGTGCCGCCGATTATGTTTCCAGGCCAAACCGCGCTGTGGCTGGATGGCGCAGACGATATCTTTGAAGATTATACAGTTGGTATTGACGGGGTGTCGTTCTCACTGCCGGCCGACAGCGATGAGATAATTAAAACCCGCAACGGCCTTTAATTATTTTCAGCTTCCCCAGAGTTTTGGGGATATTTTGGGGGTACAACTACGGCAAAAACAGTAAAGAGCCCACGAGTTAATAACCTTGATAAACAGCTCAAATACAGGAACCACGCTACCCGCACCGAAAAGAATTTTTTTTGCGTCCATGATGGACTGGAGCGACTAAAAATAAATTAGTTAACAATGAAATATTTCGTAGGGATAACATTTCTCCGGGGGTTGATTGGGGACATTAGGGGAAGAATTGCGACGTGTTTTTGATCGCATTATGAGTCTAAAATGCGGCACCCTGAACGGAGATACTGATCTAGCCTCTACAAAATCAGGGTCTTGCCAAATGCTTTGAGCTTCAATCACGACCTCACTTCCTCCCAGCGTCAAGGATCAACCGTCACGATTGTTCAAAAACACCTACAAACAACCATCCCATTAAGCCGGAATTAGCGTAAAACAACCGTAATAATAAGCCGTTTTCGCTTGAAGTGAGTTGTAAGTGTGGCATACTCGGAGGATTCACAGTCAGCTTGGGAGCTCAGAGTGGAACGGCATCACCTACCTTATTTGATGGATTGGTACCATAGAAAGACGCGTAAACCCTTGATTATAAGGGGGGCTCGCCAGGTTGGTAAAACCACGACCGTACGCATGCTGGCTCAATCGCTCGATGTTGGCCTGATTGAATTGAATATGGAGGACGATCATACCTTCGAGCCCTTAATCGAGCAAAATGACCCACTCAAGCTCTTCGAGCTCATCGCCCTAGAGCGAGGCATGGAAGTCCTCGATCCCGAGCAGGTGATTATCTTTTTTGATGAGGCGCAAGAGTGCCCAAAGCTCATAGCATTTCTTCGCTATTGCTACGAACGCGCCCCTCAGTACAGGGTAATTGTTACCGGCTCACTGTTAGAGTTTGTTTTAGAAGATTACCAATACTCTTTTCCTGTCGGCCGCGTGGAGTTTATGTACCTAGGTCCATTGACCTTCGAGGAATACCTTCTCGCGATGGGGCAGCGCCCCTTGCTGAACAAGCTTCAAAATTTTAAATTTGATGAAGGCTTGATAGAACCCATCCAGGCAATTCTGGAACGACATTTTCGGGACTATTTGGTCTGTGGTGGTATGCCCGCAGCGGTAAAGGTTAAGGCGGATTCCGGAGGTATGCTGGAAGTAGAGCGTGCTAAGTCGGAGATATTGGAGGCCTATCATGCGGATTTTCCCAAGTACCATAAGCGCTCTAATACGGCATTACTGCAGACAATGTTTCAACAGATCCCTTTGCGAATAGGCAATAAAATAAGCCCAGTGAAGCTGGCCACAGGCACTAAGGCCAGAGATATTTGGGCACACCTTGGGTTTCTGGAGTTAGCCTTGCTTGTTCGGCGAAGCGTGCATACGGGTGCCGGTGAGCTGCCCCTAGCGTCGGGGATTATTGAAAAAAGAATTAAATTACTCTTTCTTGATGTTGGGCTAGTACAGAGTACTTTGGGCGTAAGCATTCCTGAGATAGAAACCTCACAAGATATTAATTCATTAGCGAAGGGCGCTATCGCAGAACAATATGTTGGCCAGCACCTAATGGCTGAGCGACCGTTTTTTGAAAAACCATCGCTATATCATTGGGACAGACCCGTACAAGGCAGTGAGGCCGAAGTTGATTTTATTGTAGCTCTGGACGGCAAAGTCATTCCGGTTGAGGTGAAAGGCGGAACGGGTGGATCAATGAAAGCACTGAGGCTTATGTTGGTAGAAAAAAAATTGTCATTCGCATTACGGTTTTATAGTGGCCCGCCTCGAATTGATGAGTATTCCGTCAAAACATCGGGTGGTCAGTGGCCTTATCACTTAATGAGCTTGCCTCATTTCATGATCAAGCAATGGCCTCGTTTGGTGAAAGAGTGGGTAGCGCATGACTAACCTTGCAGTGAAGGCAATCCGTAACACCCTGCCCAAATCCAGCGAAAGTTTGTTCCCATAACCGTATGGTAATTGGTTGAACGATACCTGAGTTAATCGGCATCTTCATACCACAGATACCTCAATATTCCAGTTTGATGGACATGGTTATTAAGGTAGTGAATCCCGGGGTCCGGTTTCCTAAACACTCACCTCTTGTGCCGCCTAATGGGACCCCTCGTTATTTTCGCCAAAATCAACAGAGATGTTATGCTGAGTGCATTGGAATTATACGAATTAGAACAATGCCCCCAGCTACTACAACAGACACACAGAGCCCAACTATCCAGACAGGCTCCTCGCGCCCTGCCCTCGACCGTAAGTTCACCATTGCGCCCATGATGGACTGGAGCGAGTGAATAAAAAATAGTTCACAATCAAATATTTTATAGGGATGACATTTCTCTGGGGATTGTTTGGGGACATTAGGGGAAGAATTGCGACGTGTTTTTGATCGCATTGTGAGTCCAAAATGCGGCATCCTCGACTGAGTAGATATCAAGTCTCTGGAAAACTAGGGTCTTGCCAGTATCCTCTGAAAAACTAGTTATTTGAATTGACACCGGGTATTCCATTTCCGCCTTCAAGTCATCCATGTCTGGTAGATGCTGCTTATTTAGCTCAGTTCCTATTGAGGTTAAAGCGGCATAGAGTACGGACGACTTTCCCGGGAGAATTTCGGCGCGAAAGACTAAAGCTTTACTGCCCAGTAGCTGCAGATCATCTACTCCCAAACAAACCCTGCTCACTGCCGTACGTGCATCGATCGCGATTTTATCGATCGACTCCTGTACAGAACCCTGTACCTGTATCATATTCCTTCGCGTCATGGTGAGCCTCTTTAGGTAATCTGGCGGTCTTATCCGCTCACCTTGTCCTGACGTACTAATAAGGGGGCAGAATCAACAGACTTAGTGGATACTGGCTTCAAACCGAACAACACTCGCATGAGATTAAAAGGGCGAATGGTAAAATGATAAAGACCCATGATGATCACAAACGTCCAGAGTGACACCATGCCATATTTGGTCCATAGCCCGATGTCAGATGGCCAGTCCACAATCCAATAGCTTAACGCTACACTGACCGTCATGTGTAAAATAAATATCGGGTAAACAGCCTGGTTACAGTACTCTAACAAGGGACTATTTGTTTGCAGATGTCTCTTGCCGTAACCCAATATTACCAAAACCCAAACCCACGCATTACTTACCTTTAAAAGACTGAGTACAACATAGTCCATACTTTCACTCATTTGGATCAGAGGCCCTATCAGGCCCAGCTGCGGCAAGTTCCTAAGCACCATTAACAAGGACGTGCAGACTATCGCCAGCGCCAAGGAGTGATGCCGAAGAACCTTAATTCGATCGAGTAAGCGTGGCGCAGAGATAAGTACATACCCGGCTAGGAAATAGAGTAGCCACTGACTGGCACTGGCCCAATCATGAATAAGGTCTCGCGCACCAGGGAAGTGCCTCCTCAGAGCCAGCTCCATACCCAACATGGGCAAAATATACCAGTAAATACCCCAGCCTCGGCTCAGTTTCTCCTGTAATCGTGTCATTCCTTCTTGGGCACTTGGCTTCTTCAGTCCGACTAACAATGGCAACGAAACCAGGCAAAACACAAACAAGTAGACCACAAACCACATTTGACCCCAGCTAAAATCGCCTCTGGGATAGGCGCCATTGGTAAAAAACTGTGGGTAAAATTCAACAAATGTACCCGAAAACTCACCAATATGGGTCTTTTCGAAAAAGATCATGACAGGCATTATCGTTAAACACGCAAAGATCGTGGGTAAGATTAGCCTTTTAAAACGCTCGATGAGAAAACGCTTAGCATTGATTTTGCACATGGCAAAATACGTACCCGCACCAGACACCAGAAATAACGTTTCCAGGCGGAACTCATGAAAGAAATAGAGCAAAATACTCAGCGTGTTACTCGTATCAGCATTTTGGATCAATGGCATCCCGAAAGGGACAAAAGGAATCGCACAATGAACAAGTATCAGTAGCCAGAAGGCAATGACGCGAATCCAGTCGATAAAATAGTGGCGCTGGACGTGTTCGGAGTTAGCAATAGGTACTGGCATGTTGACCTCAGGGTTGAATAAGAACAGACCAGATTGTGCTCAATCAGCTGCTCATACTCTTCCTGAAGTTGAACTATTGTTGACGGATTCCGAAATACACCATGTTTAACAGTATCCGTCAGGGAGTTTTGGTCAATTTATGCTCTTTTCTAAAATCGGTGGGTGTTTTGTCCACGCGTTCTTTGAAGGCTTTGTTGAAGGACGACAAAGAACGAAACCCAACATCCAGGGCGATACTTAATACTGGGAGCTGTTGAGTCTCAGGCTCCACCAGCTGCCTGCAGGCTTCTTCAATACGGTACTGGTTGAGGTATTGATTGAAATTACTGTAATTCATCCGCTGATTGATTATCTTACGTAATCTATAAGGGGGAATATCAACTCGTTTCGCCACTTGCGCCAACGTTAGGCCATGTTCTTTGTAAATACACTGCTTCTCAACAAGCTCTGACAACGACATTAGCACTTCTTCAAGGTCGCTTTGGTCCACAATGCCCTCGGCACTAACGGGTCCTGAGCCCGTAGCAGATTTTTCTTTCAAGACTTGCTGGGCAAGAAAACCTGATTTCAAGGTAAAATTACTCAGATTAAACGCCATAAATAGCACGAAAATGATCGATGCACTCCAAAGACCGGACTGAAGTGGCTGGTTTAACCAAAGTTCAGAAATAAGGGTTGCCGCGCAAAACACACTACTGACTGCGATAAAAACGCCACGGTAGTGCCGGCGGCTTTCAATGAGATCAGCCTGCCAACCCTGCACTGAAAGCAGTATCACGTGCCCTACCATGCCGAGCTTAATAACCTGAGGGACAAGGAAGTAGGCAACCGTTTCTGTCGATGATAAAGGTAGGCGATTTTGCGGATCGATAAAGTTACTCATGACAACACCCGTTGAGGCAATCCCAACATACACAATCACCAGGGTGTAGTGAGGCCAACGCAGGCTGTCGTTGTCGCAAAACAGAGAACGACTGAATAACCATAAAAAGCCAGGGTTGCTGATGGAGGCGATGACAACGATGAGATTTGCCCATCCCCAACCCCACACGTACAAGGTAAATGGCATTAGCTGATAGCTGGCGATACCGAACAAGAGCCCAGCAAACAGCCTGGCCGATATGCTGTCCCTGTGATAGAGCGCCAGAAACAAGAACAGCCAAGTGAGTTGAGATACGGACAGTATTGTGACAATAAGCAGAAAATCATTCATAAGTTGTATTTCCGGATATCTTGCTCACATCAATGCGGCTCGGGCCGACTGATAAGATAAGAGGCAACCGACAGGAACATAAGCGCCGCACCTGCCAACAACCATAAATTATTACTGCGATATTAGAGTACCACCCAACTAATTGAGAGCATGAAAACCGCAAGCACTTTACTGCATCGTGAAATTGCCCGCTGCGTTTCCCAATCTATTAAGAGCTTACCCAGATGCGGGTGCTCATATAGCCAGCGGTGCAAACGACTTGAACCCCTTGCAGAAAACCAGGCTGCCAATAATAGAAAAGGAACGGTGGGTAGTCCGGGCAACAGCACACCCACGATAGCCAGTGCTAAGAATAAATAGGCAAGTATTAATGCGATTAGAGGGGTCATTGGCACATAAGCTATTTGAGGTTCAAAAAGTAACTGTAACTCAGCCCAGAATTGACTGCTATTCGTTTTTTCGATGCCAACTGGCATGGAGTTTAGATTGCCTGCGGACGGTAAGTAACAACACTATCAGCAACGGGCCGAGCCCTCGTTATTTCCGCCAAATCAGCCAAGGTGTTATGCTTGGCGCGTTGAAACTATACGAGCTAGATTAATGTCCTCAATCTCTACAACAGACACGCAGAACCCTACTATCCTTACTGGCCCTCCGCACCTGCTACGTCACCCTCTATCATCGCGACTAAGTCTCTACGCACGACTTTACCAACAGCATTACGCGGCAGTTTGTCAACGACATGGATTTTCTTCGGTGTTTTGACAGAGCCCAATCGTGGTTTTATTTGGTTTTGAATACTCTGCTCCGTTTCGACGCAGCCGGAGTAAAGACACACAAATGCTTCTATACGCTCCCCCCAATAACTGTCTTCAATCCCAACGACTGCGCACTCTAGCACGCCATTGATTGTCACAATAAGGTTTTCAACTTCAGCGGGATAGACATTGAATCCGCCAGTAATAATCAACTCCTTTGAGCGCCCACGAAGAAAGATATAAGAGTCTCTATCCTGATACCCAACGTCACCAGTTAACAACCAACCATCCCTAAAGACTGCCCGGGTCATATCGGAGTCCTTGTAATATCCATCCATAACGATATCACCCCGCACTGCAATTTCACCGGTTTCTCCATCCGGCAGGCGCTCGCCAGAATCATCAATTATCGCTACCTCACTATGCAAGCAAGCCCTACCGACGGACGTCCGAAGTTTGATATTTTCCATCTCCTTTGAAGTCAACGCTGTTATTGTCATAGGCGCTTCAGTTTGTCCGTAAACCGTTGATAGGCGTGGCCCGAAAAGTTTGATGGCCTGCTTGATCCGCTCAGTCGGCATAGGGGCAGCACTATAGGTGATGTGTCTTAAATGAGGAAAGTCTCTCCGCGTTATACCTGGCTCGTCAAGTAACTTATATATTAGTGTTGGAGGCATAAAGCTGATACTCGCTGCGTTAAATCGAAATGCAGCAAGAATCTTTTCGGGGCTAGGCTGACTAATAAGAATATGACGGCCGCCTACCGCAAGAATAGACAAAATGTAGTGAGAACCACCATGAGTGATGGGCGCGACGGCAACGTTAGTGTCACAGTTATCAAAATCAAAGACTTTCTGCATATTCTCTATGACAGCAACGACATTGTGATGACTCTGGACAACTCCCTTTGGTTCGCCCGTCGTGCCACCGGTAAATTTTATCGCCATTGGAGCGCCCGCCTTAGGACGTATGGGTCTATAAACTACATTACGATACTGATCGATTAACTGCCGGCAACTCTCGCCGGTGTCTGCGTTCAGAGAGAGCGTGTCTATCGCTACTCTATCGCCCATATCAAGAGTCACTGCGGTTTCTTTGTCGATCAAAAGCAATGCCAAATCACTCTTTGCTATTAGTCTTTCATTTAGCTGCTGTCCGTTTTTGGGATTAATGGGCACCCAAACAAAACCACCAACGAGTATGGCAAGATATGCGACCAAATGATCGACATGATTGAGTGCACAAAGCCCAATATGACTCCCTACTAGACATCGTTGCTGCAGGCCGTGAGCGAGAGCCTCCACTCGTTGAACTAACTCGTCATAGCTGAGCTTCTCATATTCATCCTCTGCGGCAATAGCATCCCGATTCAACGACAAACCCTGATATAGGCAATCTAGAGGCAGCATAGATAAAGACATTAAGTTTCTCCAAGACACAAGCCTCAAGGCACGCTAAGGCGCGCCCTCAAGTCTAATAACGAAAGTTACTTATAATATCAACAATTGCCCTATTGTCAAACCGAACAACGACTTTCGATTACTCGCGTTAACTCAACACTCAATTACTGGCCTTACTGAACTCACAAGAAGAACTCCCTATATTTTTTTGGCATAAAAGAAAACCCTAAAAGACTATTCATAACTAGAACACAAAACATACATTTCCAGAACACCTACAGAAATATCAGCAACTTACTGTTTTTAACTACTTTTCTATATGAGACAACAAGTATAATCTTATCAAATTTATGCCTACTCACTTATTAATCCTAGAATTACAGCAAACCAATTATGACTTGCATTATAGTACTTACTTGGAGTATTGTTGATTTTGCAACTCTGGCGTGCCGGCCGTTCCAGATAAACACTTAATTTAACTCGGCCCACAACGCTAACAAGGTACAAAAGCTCAAAACGGAAGCAAGAACGTGTGCACCGATCACCAGAGTAGCTGGCATTACTAGTGCTAATGCATCGAGAAAGCTAGAAAAAACAGTATCGCTGCAACCTTGAATGACAATAAAACAATCAAGAGATTGAATCGGAGAGTAAAATGACAAACACGAAAAACAACAAAGATCATCTGGGAAGAATGAAAGCACTATCTCTCGCAATTGGTGCCGCCTCTCTCGTCGAAACGACGTTAGTGAACGCAGAAGAAGCTGAACTATTTCTTCTTGAGGAGATAGTAGTGACCGCCCAAAAGCGCGAACAAAACCTTGTTGACGTGCCAATCTCTATTGCAGCGATGGGTGAAAGAACGATTGAGCAAACGGGCATTAGAGAACTACAGGAAATCGATGAATACATTCCAAACTTACAAATATCAAAAGGTAGCAGCTCCGGAAGTACAATAACAATTCGCGGTGTTGGCTCCTCAAGTCGAAATATAGGATTTGATTCCCGCGTGGGCGTCTATGTCGATGGCGTCTATATGGGACAATCGCCTGCGTCCAATCAAGATATTCTAGATCTCGCTCGAGTTGAAGTGTTGCGAGGACCACAGGGAACCCTGTTTGGAAAAAACACTGTGGCAGGCGCTATTAGTCTAATCACTAAAAAGCCAACTGAGGAGTTTAGCGGGAGCCTGAAGGCGGATTTCGGCAATATGGGCTCGCAACGCTATTCCGCAGTCCTAAACATGCCCCTCAGTGAGAAAGTATTGACTAAATTATCCGTGAATGTACAGGAACGAGACGGCTATATTAAAAACATTCCAACTGGCGATGATCTGCGCGCACAAGATGGTACATCTTATCGGCTACAAGTTAGTGCTGAGTTGAGTGACAATCTCGAAATGAACTTTAGTTTTGATGGGCTTGATTCTAAGCGTAAACTGGCCTCCAGCTCCAGCTTTGCAACTGACGCCGGTCTACTGGAGCCGGCAGCTGCCCCTTTTACTTCAAACTTTAATTTTGTACCTTTCGAAGAGAGAGAGCTAAGAGGCGCGGCGCTGACTTTCGATTGGTCGCTTGGGAACGGCTATAGCATTAAGTCGATCAGTGCATTTCGAGACACTTATAATAACAGTGAAAGCGATTTGGATGCTGGTGTACCCTATCTGGTTCTTGGCGGCATGCCTTTGAACGGAGTCTTCGGCTTGGATCAACAAACAGAACTCGCCTTTGAAGATGAATACAAGCAAAAGTCGCAAGAGTTTCAGTTGATTTCCCCAGAAGGAAAAGCCTTACAATATGTGGCAGGTTTGTACCTCTATGATCAAGAAGGTAATACAAACAGGAATGCATTAAGCCATCATGACGCCAGCTTCCCATTGTATGCTTTAGGCATTCTCCCCTACCCTGGTCAAGACAGTTATACGCTAAAAACCAGCGGTAGCCTAGAAACCAGCAGCTACGCAGCATTCATAAATGGCAGCTATACAGTCAACGAACGATTTACCATAGGATTTGGCGCACGATATTCAGAGGAGAAAAAGGAGGTCGATTGGACTTCTAATCCTACCGAATCAGCCTCTAGCCTTGTAGCTATACCTGCGGGCGTTCTTGGTCCCTTTGAGATACCGGCGGGCTTCCTTACTTTAAATTCAATATTCGGCTTTGCCAACGAGACTTTAGTCGACAGCCGAACCGACAGCCACCTCTCACCTGAGCTTAGTTTCAGATATGCAATTAGTGAGGAAATGAATGCTTACTATAGAGTGTCTAGTGGTTTTAAAAGCGGTGGATATAACGTCGATTTCATTACCGCCGCGCAATATGCTTTGGGACTAGACTTTGATAAGGAAACGGTGGTTAGCCATGAACTCGGTCTAAAGGGGGAAATGTTCAACCGCCGCTTAAGTTTCGGAGCCTCCATATTTAGCGCCAACTATGACGATTATCAGGTACAACAATTTCAAGAGAGTACTGACGCTGTAGCGGGTGCGGCGATTATCGGAAATGCCTCTGAAGTGGATACTACAGGCCTGGAAATTGAAATGACAGCGCTGCTAACACCGAACCTAAAGTTGACAGCCGCACTGGGAATACTTGACGCTGAATTTGTCAGTTTTGATGGAGGCGGTACAGATGTGGACGGCAACCCGATTGATCTCGCAGGCGTCCGATTGGCGGGAGCACCCGACAAAACCTTTAATCTAGGCATGGAGTACTACAAGGCTGTACCCACCCTTGGGGCTGAAGCCCTGTTCCGAATAGACTATGCTTATTCAGGCGAACGATATCTAGACACAAACAATCAGGAAGAACGGACTCGCACTTTGGAAAACGGCGATGAGATAGACTTTCTCTATCTAGGGGACACCACTCGACTAAATGCTCGCATTGGGCTATATTCCTCAAACGACACATGGTCATTCGCACTTTGGGGGCGCAATTTAACGGACGAGAATGATGCGGCCAACGGTCTAAATATATTTGGCACCTACCAGCGTTCAGAAACTCTACCTCGAACTTACGGTATTGAATTTGGGTATCGTTTCTAGCAACGGTTTATTACTCTGATCAAGGGCGCTGAATCTGACCGATACAGCGCCCTTTTTTTATTGCCCCCACTAGAGTTAAGGATGACGGCGACGGTATCTCTTCCAGTTCGTATAGGATTAGCCTAGGCAATAGGTGGCGAACCAAAGGGAAAATTTAAGCTGAATAATTACAAACATTCTACTCATCGCACCGTGTTACTATTGATTAATGCCAACAACATGATAACGATAGCTGTACCATGACTACTATTTCTAAGTGATACTAAATTTCAAGCAGTTGTTGGATCACTAGTCACTCTTTATTGCTGACAGAAACCACCAGACTCCAATAATTTCCGGATCAAACGCATCACTAAGACAACTAGATTGACATCGCTAGGACGGGCATCAGTGCCACCCCTGCGAAGAAAGGTTTCGAGCGAATAGAGTTCCATTAGCCGAGACTAAAGTTGCACTCCCACTCTAGAAATTAGAATAGAAAGGAATCGAGAGTTCTATAGAGTTATTTCATTTAGTAAATTGTCTGATTTTCTGGCCTGCTTAGGATCAGACTGTCCCGATAGAAACATGACGTAAAACTAAGCCCTGCCGGTTCTGAGTGTGACATACCTTGAATTCGCTGAGCACAAGAATAGTCCAGATGCTGAATTGTACTTAGCACAGAGACGATAGAAGTTCACTAGACGCTGGATGATGTCGAATTCATGAAGGGCGATTCAAGATGAGAATGCGCCCTTAACATAACACCGGTTTACCTCAGGTAAAGATTTAGCCAAAGGCCTTTTCAGCGTTAACCCAACAAGAGTGAAAACCAACAGGTACTCGAGCTGGTAGTCGCAGTCGACATACTGGTCCCGATTCAATGTCTCGAGCGTCGAAAATCTGCGCTTCTGAGGTGCCGGTCTCCCCATCTGTCAGATAACACATCAAATAACCATCATCTTCCGCTTGGGCATTGTCAGCTGGTGCGAATGGAGTTTCAGACGCGCAAGTGCCCTCCGGAAATTCGAAAATTTGTCTATTACCCGTTTCAAAGTCGTACTTATAGATACCACTGAAATTAATCATACTGTCATCAGGCATCAATGTAGCGTAGGCATAGCGATATTTTTTGCCTTGATAGCCGTCTAGATTCATCATCGGGAATTCAATATTGGTTTCACTATCAACTGAATATTCGTTTGTTTCTCCTGTTTTCAGGTTAAATTCCCAGCGGTAAAGTTTGGCGTCGATCCAGGTGCCTGCAGACACCATTCGATCAATCATCGTGTCCTCCGGTTTGCGCGGTATGTACGGGTCTGACTGCCGACAACCGTCCATGATGATCAAGTCCCCCTCTTCATACGCATTAATAACGTGATAAATGTAGCAAGGTTTGGCTTCAAACCACATAATATCTTGCTGCTTTCCATGGCGAGGGATTACAGCGAAGCGAGCAGTCTCCTCCTTATGGAAGCGAAGAGAATGTCCACCTTTACCCCAATATAATGGCAAGTCCATTAGAATACTGTAGTTTTCCGAAATTGCCATATCGTGAGGCAAACGAGGCCCCGGCAATGGAATTTCTACGTAGTTCGTCAAGGTCCCGTTTTTGTCGGCGACGCCATAGGACATGTACGGCTCTTCCATGTTGTAATCAAAAAACAGCATTTCTCCCGTACAATCATCTACCTTATTATGTGCAGACATCTGACAAGGCAATTGGCTACTAAACGTTTCCTGCCCTTCTGTCTCTAAGGTCAAAGGATTTACACGATATGGAATGCCCGTTTGATAAAAGGTCGTGATGAGTGCACCGTTGTGCCACACCACATCCGTATTTGATCCGTCTTTCAAAGAAAAGTCACAACCACCGCCTTTCGGAGCATCGGGGTCTGGTCGATTCATTGCGTAGCCTGGCCATAGGGATTTTTGCGCTTCGCTTTCCATATTGAAATGACTCGTTCGAATCCAACGATTCCGATATGATGCTGAGCCGCCTTTAAAACACAGCGCATGCAACATACCATCTCCATCGAACCAGTGGTGCAAGCCTTTACTTTCATACCGAGCATTGGCTCCATTACGAACATATACTCCAGAAAGATCTGCTGGTACTTCCCCTTCTATCACCTCAAGTATTTCCTCGGTATTTTCAAATCGACTGGGGCCGAGCGCGCCGTGCAGATAGGGATTTACGTTATGCATGTGGTTTTCTTTTGCAGTCCAATCCGGCGTGTCGTGTCTCTCGTATTTTTTGATCGGGGATGATGAACTCATAGTTTTTCTCCATTAGGTATCAATGTCCACAGGTGACTTACGTTATTAGACTCCAACACCGCAAGTCGCCACTGCTGACATCGGTAAATCTTGATTACTCTGGTCTCGATTTCTATTGATAAGAACATTCTCTATTCGCCCTTCCCTGCGTTAGTAGATAGATTCTGTTGACTTATGTTAGTTTGCTCGGTGCATTGCCAGCTCGATGCTTCATCGGGGTCTTTTTCATTCAACAACACAGCTACTTTCGGATAAGAACAGATAGGTCGCGTTCGAAGTACCTCTTGGCGGCTGTCCAATTGCGTTGCATTAACGCTTTCGGGTGCATCACCACTTTCAACCCATTGCGCGACGATTTCCAAAGGGTCGAATTCCGCTGGAGAATCTGCAGGTCTTTCCCAGCAGTGTCCCAGGCCTGGGACCATAAACAGACGCGCATGGTCTTTTAGTCGTTTCAGTCCGCCATTCTCTATAATTGCCCGTTCATAGTAGTTTACGATGGGCGTAGGAATGATCAGAGGATCGGACCACCCTTGGTAGATGAATAACTTCGTATCGCTTTTGATGCCTCTAGACAAATCTGCTTGGACTGCATCGGTTAGTGCGGGGAGCGAGGATCGCTCAATCAGATCCAACATTCCATCTGTTGACCTGCTCACCGGCTCATCCCGTCCATAAACTTCGTTCGTCAGCAAATTGCGATAACCCGTGGACGCCGCAAAGCCCCATGCAGGTTTATCCTGGCTACCGAACAACCAAATATCAGTATAATGCTCTGAGCCAAAAGACAATCCTGGACTAACGATGGCGCCCTTGCTGTTTTTCACTCCTCCGTACAACTCATCCAACATCGCCACTTCGTCAGTCGTTAGACAGCGATTCTGATCAGAGGAAAGGTCATCACATTGCAATTTCGAGAAACTGAATTGGCACTGACGTGGATCGCTTATAACGCCATCAGTACGGCCATCAAGTGCGTCACAATGTTGCATTACTGCGGATTTAATAAGAGGATTTTTCCTGCGGTCAAAAGTCTTGCGGGAGTCACCCACTGTCCTGCCGATCATCCAGTTCCCCCAAAGACCAGCTATCTGACTCATACTAAAAATACTGCCGCCTGCGGCAATGCCATCAAATAAATCAGGATACTTTTGTGCTGCCATCATTCCAAGGCGACCTCCGTTTGAGCACCCCGAAAAATATTTGTACCTGGCAGGCTTTCCGTATAGAGACTCGACTAAATAACTCCCAACGCCCGTTACCAATGGTAGTATTTTGTGCGCCCAAATCTCTAACGCTTCAGGGTCATTGTAAGCCCAGTCAGTCTGCCAGCTTTGTGCTGTGTGGCCTCCGTCATGGCTGATTGCCGCGTAACCTTTTTTAAGTGCTTCGTTGATGGAGTTAGAGTGCCCCGACTTATCCGGGTTTAGCACACCACAAAACCCCCCGCAGCCTGCCATCACGAACCGGCCATTCCAGTCCTTCGGTAGGCGCATCTCAAATCTGGTACGACCCTCAATCTGGCCGCGAACCCTGCAAAACTGCGGCAATCCTTCGCGCAACTCCCAAGAAGGAATGTCGTCGAAATGCGTCCCTTCTGGAGCCTTCAAATCTTCACAGGAACCCAGATAAAAGTCGGGTCTCTCTTCTGCATAAGACGATGCACTACTGATGGAATATAGAAGAATAAAAGATAATATTATTTGATAAAAACATTCTTTTGGTCTTAAAAACTGCATGAAACTTTAACTCCTTCGGGTACATTACCAGCCGTATTTAATGTCGTTTAATTGAGCTGATTACGTAGCACTTTTCCCAGTGGGTTTCTAGGTATAGATTCAATAAGTACCAGCTTTTCTGGCAGCTTAAATGAGGCTATTTTCTGTTCTTTTAAGAAATTGACGACGTCTGACAGTTCTAGAGAACAACTAGGTTTACAGACCGCGAATGCGGCAACTCTCTCTCCCATAACATCACACTGATACCCCGCAACGGCGGCTTCAACTATGTCTGGATGTGAACAAAGGAGACTATCCAGCTCTGCAGGCGCAATATTCACCCCACCTCTGATAATCAAATCTTTACAACGCCCTACAAAACGATAAAAGTTTGGATCCTCCGAATCTATTTCAAACAGATCACCCGTACGGAAATAATTGTCGTCGGTGAATGAACTTAGGGTCTTTCTGGGATCTTTGTAGTAGCCATCAAAAACGCCGGGGCCTTTGATTTGCAACTCCCCCTGAAATCCGGGTTCATGGATGGGCACTCCTGTTTCTGGATTGACCAATCGAGTTTCCAAGATGCTTACGTTCCTTGGAAAAAGCCTTGCACGTTTGAATGGATCGCTGGTTTCGTTTGGCCCACACAACAAACTTACACCTTCATTTGAGCCAAAATGATTAACAACTTCAATGCCGAACCTATCTTGGAAACCGGCAACCATCCACTCGTCTAAAGGCGAAGAACCAGATCCGATGGCACGAATGCTACTCAAGTCACAAGTGGCTAATAGCCCCTCATCTTTCAATAGAGTATTCAGCAGGGCTGGAGGCACGAGTGTGTAGCTAATCTTTTCGTCAACAATCTGCTGCAAGAAGATTGGCAAGTCTAATGGGTGATGAAGAACCAACTTGCCCCCACAATATAGCCAGCTTAGAAAGAGACCGCCAATGGATGCCATATTGATAAACGGGAAAGGATTGAGTAAGGACTCACCTTCTTCGATGCGATTGCCCTCGTAGGTCGCCATGCCAACGGACAGCCAGTGGTTATGAGTACGGGGAATACCTTTCGCGGTACCCTCGGTTCCCGAAGTCCAACAGATGGTCAACACATCGTTACTGGATATAGAAACGCTGTCGCAATAGTGCTCCAGGTTCGTTAGCTCACTGCAGTTTTCCATCTCCTCACACAGATTAATACAGCCCTCTCCCTCCCCAAATAAAAAAATGTTGGGCCTGTGTGGCAAAATCCGTTCAATTTGATTGACAGCCGCGACCTGATGATCAAGGAATCCAACACCTTTTAGTGTGGCAACGCTGACTATCGCTTTTGGCTCGAGAACTTGAAGCACTTCCGATAATTCATGCTCCTTATACTGCACCGGAACGGGGCTGATAATTACGCCTAATTTTGAAGCAGCCATGTACAACAATACCAACTCAAAAACATTTGGCATCTGCACCAGTAAGATGTCGTCCTTGCCAAACCCGAACGTTAGCAAAACTGCAGCGAGACGATCAACCTGGTTTACCACCTCTGAATATCGCAAGCGTTGTGGATTTGAACCCACGAGCGCTAGCTTGTTGGCCGGATCCACGAGCGCCAACCTATCGGGATGTTTCTCTGCAGTTCGGTAGAGCAGATCGTGCAGTCGAAGTTCCCCCCAAAGGCCCTTATTACGATACAAATCAATTCTTTCTTGCTCAGTAACAATCAATTTTTCACCCTCTAAGTATGGCATTTTTGAGATCGGGCATACGTTCAATCGAAGCCAAATATTCACTTTCTAGCTCTCGAACGATAGTCGCAACATCACTTACAGATTGAGAGGCTCCAACGCCTTGACCAGCAGCCCAAATGTCTTTCCAACGTTTGTTATCGGAACCATTGCTCGCAAAGTCGATACTGCCTTGACTGGGCATGTCGTCAGGATCATACCCACCATTGACCAGCGACTGGCGCATCCAGTTGGCTTTTACACCAGTAATCGCATCTGATGTAACAATGTCGTCAGCGTGTGAATCAGCCACCATCTGTTTGTATTCCGATTGACACAAGCTTTCCGCCGTTGGAATGAAGCGTGTTCCCAGATAGGCAATATCCGCCCCCATGGTTTGAGTCGCATGAATGGCACTACCCGTACCAATTCCACCACCGAGCACCAACAGACCGTCCCACCACTGGCGGACTTCACTTATAAATGCAAACGGTGAGAGATAACCTGTATGGCCGCCCGCACCGACGCAGATCAGAATCAGCCCATCAGCCCCTGAGGCCACCGCTTTTCTTGCAAACCGTGGACTAACGACATCAGCTAATACGATGCCGCCATAACTGTGAACTTGCTCAACAACATGTTTTGGACTTCCCAGCGCGGTAACGACGATGGGAGGTTTATGTTTAAGCACAAGCTCAAGCTCTGCATCTCGTCTTGGGTATGTGGGATGAACGATCAAATTTACGGCCCAGGGTGCCGCTTTTTCATTGGCGCAATTCGCTGACTTAATATCTGCCATCCACTGATCGAGTGTTTCTACAGTCCGAGCATTAGGTGCAGGAAAGCAGCCTACAACTCCCGCGTCACAAGCATTTATAACCATTTCAGGCCCCGATATGAGAAACATAGGGGCCTGCATCGCGGGAATGCGCAGGTGACGAAGCCTCTCAGTAACATCTGACATAAATTAAACCTAGTGGTGAATGAAATCGTTTCCCCAGCTACCGAGTCTCATAGCGAAAGTCACTATATATTACACCATGAGTCTTATAACGCAAGTGATAGTTGTCAATTCTCTGCTCCCGCTAAACCAGCGAATAGGATAGACACCTCGACATGACGCAAAAGAGATGCCTTTTCGCATTTTCACGTCAATTACAGCATGTCAATGCCCACATTAAGATATGCAGTAATATTTGATCTGAGACATAGGTGAAGCTTTCCAAGCACTTCACTATCAAACTTTTAGTTTCTTCGCTTGAGCGTTTCGTTTAAAATCCAATGATGCAAGTAACTAACCAGATTTTGTCGAACCCTGTATCCCGTGCGCTGAACATTCTCGGCGACCGATGGAGCATTTTAATTTTAAGAGAATCTTTTTTGGGCCGGCACAAATTTGAAGAGTTTCGATCCAATACCGGTGCGCCACGAGGTACACTATCCAAACGGCTGGAATCATTCGTCTTTCACGGAATACTCTATAAGAATCCCTATCAAGCATCACCGCTGAGGTTTGAATATAGGCTCACTGACATCGGTGTTGGGCTGTATCCTTTTGCCTTACTTGTATGGCAGTGGGAACTGCAATGGGCAGGGGGCGCAAAAAGCGCCGGCGTACCGCCTAAGCTCTACCACAACGCGCATGGAGGGCATGACCTCATGCCACTTGCTGTTTGCCGGCACTGCCAAACGCCCCTACGATACCAAGACGTTGAGCGGATCGTGAACGAGAATGCCGAAACAACGTCTATGAAAGATTTGAAAGCCTTTGGCAATCAGCGGCGTAGCAGGGAAAATTTTCGTGACGACCAGCAGCTGGAACACATTACAGAAATCATAGGTGATCGCTGGACCGCCTTGATAATGGGCGCATCATTTATCGGTCATCGACGATATGATGATTTTCGACTACAGCTGGGCGTGGCAACCAATATCCTGGCTGATCGGCTCAAAATGCTGACGGATGTTGAAATCTTTAGCTTGCATGAATATCAGAGCAACCCTCCCAGATATGAGTATCACTTAACAGAAAAAGGCGAGTCCCTATACCCAATGGTCATGGCGTTGCGCCAATGGGTGCTCGATTGGCTTCCAAAAATTTCTCATCCCTTTAAATTAGTACATCGCTCATGTGGAAACGCACTAGCTACCAATGTTGTGTGTGAAGATTGTCATCACCCTGCACTAATCAATGAAGTTCGCTTTGCCAGAACTTAACAATCAGTAAACTTTCGCCGCGCACAAGACCTTAACTGCACATCCCCTAAGCCCGCACTAAATCACATCAGCTTTCCGTAAGACGTTGATTTCTTCGTCGCTATAACCGAGATCAATAAGTATTTCTTGAGTATGTTCACTTAACATAGGTGCGCGCTCAAACTCTCCAACGGGAGTTTTGGAATACCGAATGGGATGACTCGCGATCGGCACTGGATTCGGCGCGCCAGGGTAGTCCGTATCCTGTAAGAATCCAGCGCCTGTTACATGCTCATTTTTAAGCACTTGCTTGGCTGACAAAAGCTCTCCTGCCGGAATGCCTGCTACTGATAGCTCTTCAATTGCACGCGCGTTGGTGCGCTCCTGACACCACTGATTCATGCGCCCAGAGATAATAGAACCGTGATCGCCTCGGCTCTGATCTGTACTAAAGCGCTCGTCATTAAGCCACTTGCCTTCACCCATTAGATTCGCCCAACGCTTAAAAATTCCAGCACCAACGACCTGTACGGTTATCCATCCATTCTTAGTGCCATAAGTGTTAGTCGGCGCATTGTATTGACCTTGAGTACCACTCCCTTCTCTGCCAATGGATAACATTGCCTCTTCAATGAGAGCGGCATTGTTAAAATTCAGCGCGGTGCCAAGCAAGGTACCCTCGACCACTTGTCCCTCGCCGGTTTTCAGTTTGTGCAAGATAGCCGCAAGTGTGCCAAACGCACTGCTCAAAGCCGTACCGAAATCACAATAAGGGGCAAAAGACCGTGCAGGGGCATCCTGTGATCCACTTAAATGCATCGCTCCTGACATGGCTTGGGCAATACTATCAAAACCACCTCGTGACGCGTAAGGCCCATCCGAGCCGAAAGCCGAGCCTGTAGTAAGAATGATATCAGGCTTAATCGCACTTAGTGTCTCATAGTCCAGGCCCATTTTTTTCAATGCTGGCGCCGGCAAATTGACAATAACGACATCGGCCGTCTTTACCAATCGTCGGATAACCTCAACCCCTGAAGGATGAGTTGGGTTCAGCGTCATAGCGCGCTTATTGCGAGCAATCTGCATGTAATAGGCGCCTTCACCATGGGGGGTAACTGGCACAGTATATCGATCTTCGCCGCCACTGGGTTTTTCCAGTCGAATAACGTCCGCACCCAAATCAGCTAATAATGTGGCGCAATACGGGCCTGCAATGTAGCGGCCAAAATCCAACACCCTGATACCTTTCAATATCTCATTCATACGAAAACCCTAGCCATTATTGTTTATAGAACTGGACCGTTCCAGCACTGTCACAACCGTCGCCGCCTCTTCGGTTTCATAAAACCCACCACCGTTCTCGGCCACCGCAATTTTGGCACCCTCAACTTGGCGAGCTCCCGCTTCACCTCTAAGCTGAACAACCAGTTCATGCAACTGCATGATGCCTGTCGCACCCACTGGATGCCCTTTAGACACCAAACCTCCCGAAGGATTTACCGGCACTTGACCACCTAGAGTGGTGTGACCCCGCTCTGTAAACAACCCGCCCTCACCCACTGGACACAAGCAAAGGTTCTCCACTTGCTGTATCTCCGAATAAGCGGTTGCATCGTGAACCTCAACCACATCAATATCAGCTGGGTCGAGCTCGGCCTCTTCATACGCCTTCAATGCCGCAACTCTGCCAATATGATTAGAGAAATCATCCGACCTACGGTCACTGCCACTGGCCAAGTTAATTCCCCTAATTTTGACCGATCGATTGCGACCGAACTTGTCCAGTGCCTTCTTGGAACACACGACTGCAGCTGCAGCGCCATCAGAGATAGGAGCGCACATCGGCAAGGTAAAAGGCCAGCTGATTAGTCGTCCCGCCAACACATCTTCAACACTCATATCGTTCTGATATTGCGCCAACGGATTCATTGTGGAATGCCAGTGATTCTTGGCGGCAGCATGGGCGAATTGACGCTGAGTAGTTCCAAAAGTATCCATATGTAGACGTGCCTGTGCCGCATAACTGTCCATGAAGAAGCTTCTCTGCCCCGTATCCACATTTTGAAGCTCCTTAGGGATAACATGCTCCGCCATGCTGCCAACCAACGATTGAAACTCTTCTAAACGGTGTATATCCGTTCCTCCCATAAAGGCTTTGAACATCGCCTCACGCTTTTCCGGGAAAAACATTTTTTCAGCACCAACAACCAAAGCCACGTCGCACATTCCCGCGCGGATATGAGCCACGGCTTGCAGCAGCGCGGTAGATCCAGACGCGCAAGCATTTTCTACATTTGCGATAGGAATACCTTGAAAACCGAGCGGACGCAGCGCGCATTGACCACGAATCGTATTTTGGCCCTCCAGCAAGGCTTGGCGTGTATTTGAAAACCAGGCAGCCTCGATTGTAGTCAAATCTGTCTCAGCATCTTTTAGCGCCAGGCTTACCGCCTCATCCGTTAAACCTTTTACACTACGATCGGGAAACTTTCCCAGCCCCGTCATACCAATACCAACTATGTATACTTCTGTCATACCGCCCCCCAATTAAGATTCAGAAATCCATTTCGATTGAACAATGCGGAAACGGGCACTTACAAAATCAAGATCGGTGAGACAAGCATTACCCGCCCGAGTGAGACCCGTAACATGATAATCGCTATATGCCGCAGCGAAGTTTATGGGCATGCCCATGAGGTTAAAAGCAACTGAAGCCCCTGCAAAATGAAAAGCCAATTCCGCACGATTCTGATAATCTGGTTTTTTTGTGTAGACATGAGACGTGATCGCGCCTTTCTCGCGAACGCCTTGGGTCGCCAGCTCCAAAGATACATCGGTGTTCTCTGTTCGAATTAAAAAGGAGATAGGCCCGAAACGTTCGTCGCCATAAAAATCTTTGCCGCCTTGATCAACTTCGACAATGAGCGGGGTGGCAGTGCGTGCATTATCAAAGTCTGGATGCGCATAGGGCGCTGAATCCCGTGCAATACTTGCGCTTTTAGATCCGGCCACCGCGGCTCGCATCGTTGAAACTTCATCGAGCACCGTCTCGCTTACCAATGCCCCACACAAAGTAGACGCCCTTCTGGCATCCGACAGATAATCATCCACCTCGGCAACAATCGCGTCCTTGATAGATTCAAAAGAAACCTGCCTGCCATTGACATCGACACCCTCAGCGGGAATGTATATGTTCTGTACGCTGGTGCACATCTGCGCTGACGCCTGACATAGCGAATGAGCAATGGCACTGGCCATCCCTTTAAGATCATCGGTAGACTCAACCACAACCGAGTTGCAACCTGCAGTTTCGGTATACACTAATGCAGTATTGCAATTGCGCTCTATCCACTCGCCAAACTGAGGGCTACCCGTAAAATCAATAATCGCCGAATCCTTATGTTGTAATAACGCCTTCGTGACGGGATCACCGCGAGTATCCGCCACCATCGTAACCAGATCGGGATTAAACCCTCCCTCTTTAAGCACCTCTCGAAATATTTTGACACACAACGCAATCGGTAAAATGCCATTGGGGTGAGGCTTAACAACCACTGGATTACCTGTTGCAAGGCTGGCGATAATGGCGGGGTAACCATTCCACTGCGGGAAAGTTGCACAGGTAATAACGACACCCACACCCCTTGGCATTAATCGGTAACGTTTTTCCAGTCGAGTTTTATCTGGGCCACCAAAACCGCGCTCCCAAACAGCACTGGATGGCACGTCTTTCATAGCCCTATAAGCGTAAGACAGGGCCTCGAGACCTCGGTCCAGCGCGTTAGCCCCACAACCGGCGAAAGCCATAACGTAGCTCTGCCCTGCGGTGTGCATGGTTGCATGAGCATTGACAAATAAGGGCAGCGCATCACCGCAGCGACTTAGCATTTCCAGACACAAGCCAACCCGGTCCTCAACAGAAGCCAAACACCACTCTTTCTGGGCTTCTATCGCCGCCTCAAAGGTTTTGTCGATGTTCACTTTTGGGTATTGAATCCCCAGGGACTCATTTGTGAATGGGGAAACTTCATCGCCTACCCAACCTTCATGTCCTGGTAAATCGATTTCGAATTTACACCCTAGCATCTCTTTAAAAAGCCGCTCACCTTCTACCGGCAACACCTTCCCATGCAACTTACTACTGGGCGATTCGGTAAATCCCGTCCAAGAATAGCGTTTCTGACAGGCATCAATTGCTTTATCTAGCATCGCTTTATGTTTCTCGAAATATGTGCTCATTGGCTACCTACCTTCATAGAAGTCTCTCTTTTATGGTGGAGTGACATGGCCACGGCCGCCACGCAGTTATCGCAGTATAGCACTTTTAGTAACTTGCGTTAAAGAACTTTAGTGAAAACAACTAGACTGTAACAAACAATTATCAGCGAGATATTCTGCGTCAGGCCGGAAAATAAATAGCCGCTGAATTTAACTCTCCCTAGGTTTTTGGTATGAAAGCATGCATATATTACTTATACAGATATAAGAACCCCCTTCCCTCGACCTTCTGAATGGATGCAAACGCAGTTGAATCAACCCAAACCACAATCTGACCGTGTGCGAAGATATATTTATTTGTAACTTGCACTATAGAACTAAAGAACTTAGAATCCCTTTTATCACTACTGATCCGGCCTTACGTCAGTAACGAATCACTCAACTACGCTCGCCACACTTGAGATAGATACTCTTGGAGAAACCATGAATTCAGCCTATATATACGACGCCGTTCGGACGCCAAGAGGAAAAGCTCGCGCTGACGGTGGCCTTCATGACCTGACGCCCTATGATCTTCTTTCAACGCTTTATCAAGCACTCGAACAGCGAACCCAGCTCGACAGAAATGACATTGGTGATGTGATCTTGGGATGTGCTACGCAAAGTGGAGAACAAGCGGCCAACATCGCCAAGACATCAACCCTCTACGCAAATTGGCCTCGTCATATTCCGGGTATTACCATCAACCGCTACTGCTCTTCCGGTATCGACGCCATAAATTTTGCCGCCATGAAGGTAATGACAGGAATGAACGATTTGGTGTTTGCCGGCGGCGTCGAAATGATGTCCAGAGTTCCTATGATGTCGGATAACGCAGCCCCGTTCCTGGACCTAAAGCTCGCCAGCAAAATGGGTATCTATATGATGGGCAGTGGTGCAGATCTAATAGCCACCCGCTGGGGAGTGACAAGAGAACAAGCAGACGCCATTGCGCTTGCCAGCCAGCAAAAGGCAGCGCACGCTACTGACCATGGCTATTTCAAATCGATCATACCTATCACCAATGCCATAAAAGGTATCACAGTTAAACACGATGAAATAATAAGACCACAAACCACTATGGAGGCCTTGGCACGGATGACACCTTCCTTTGCCGACTTGGGCTCGAAAGGTGTAAACGCAGCTTTTCTGGCGGATTTTCCGGAGCTTAAAGAAATCGTTCATGTACACACGCCCGGCAATTCACCGGCGATGGCTGACGGGGCCTCGGTACTGTTAGTTGGATCTAAAAAAGCAGGCGAAAAACTGGGGGTTAAACCACGCGCCAAAATTAGTGGGATGGTTAATGTCAATGACGACACCCGCACGGTCATCTCCGGATGTGTGTCCGCAACAGGAGAGCTGATGAAGCGGGAAGGCCTCAGTGCGAAAGATGTAGACCTGTTTGAAATTCACGAGGCTTTTGCCGCCACAATGATCAAATGCCAAAGAGAGCTCAATATAGATGACAGCAAACTCAATGTGAATGGTGGCTGCATCGCACTGGGCCATCCCCTTGGCGCGACAGGCGCGATTATGACCGGTACTCTTTTGGACGAATTGGAAAGAAGAGACCTGAAGCGGGGGATCGTCGCCGCCAGCGGTGCCGCTGGTGCAGGCACGGCCCTGATGATTGAACGCTTATAGTATCAGGATCGACTCAGCTTGCCTTTACCTTGACGGAGCCCTTGCGGCCCCCTCCCCCCCCCCTACACACTGCGCCACTACCTACCCACAATGAGACTAGCACAAGTCGTGGCACTACCACCCAAGTTAAAGGTCATCATATTTTTAGCGGCCTCTATTTGATTGTCGCCAGCTAAACCTGCGGTCTGCCTGAAACAATCCAGCACCATACGCACTCCCGTGGCACCCACCGGATGCCCCAGCCCGATAAGACCCCCGCTCATGTTAATAGGCAACTTACCGCCGGGGGCAATCACCCCCTCCTCGATCGCCCTCCAAGCTTCGCCGGGTCCATAAATCCCACTGTGATCAATCACCATATACTCGGTAATATTGAAACAATCGTGCACTTCCATACCGTCGATGGAGTCCATGTTCGCCAGCCCCGCTCGCCCCAAGGTCTGCTCGAACAACTGTCGTACGTGCGGGAAAATGTAATCCTGACCTTCACTCAACGTCAGCTTTTCCTGAAGTGACATAGGTGCATTCACGTGCCCCCACCCTTTGATGTAGGGAATCTCCTCCAAGCGTTTTCCCACCCGCTTGGCGTACGCCAAAGCTTTCGCTTCTGAGGCCAAAAAGACGACTGCTGCGCCATCGGTTATCTGCCCACAATCCTGACGACGAATGCGTCCCGATATCACCGGGTTAGCCATATCACTTTCACTAAAACTATCTTCACTGAGCTCCCAACGGCGGGATTGGGCATTGGGATTGCTACGCGCGTTGCTAAAGTTAATTTTTGAAATTTCCCCGAGGTGAGCCTTGTCGATTCCGTATCGGCGTTCATATTCATCCAGTAGATTATCAAAGGCGCAGGGCCAGATATAAGGAGTATCGCACCACTCACGATCGGCCCAAGCCGCACCCCGCAGATAAGCGGCTCCCTGATCGCCTGGCACGTTACGCATCATCTCTAGCCCGAGCACACAGGCCAGGTCGTAACGCCCGGACTCCAGATCCGCCATGGCGCCAAACAACGCCATTGACCCAGAGGCACAGGCCGCTTCGTGAGAAGAGGCTGGCATGTGCGCCATCATCGGATCAACGTGACCAAAGAAACCTCCCAGATGTGATTGCCCCGTAAACAGTGGCGACACAAAATTACCCACGTGCCCTACCTGAATCTCACCGGCACTCAACTGAGTTGCGTTCAAGCCTGTACGCACAGTATCGGCAAAAAGATCAAAGACTCCCTTTCCTTCTCGATTCCAATTGCGTGCGAAGTCACTTTGATGGCCTCCCAATATATAAATACGGTCATTAGTCATCGTACTCGACCCCCGCAATTAAACGCCCTGATCGGTGGCCTATCGGCCCATGCGAAATTGATATAGGCATGGCCACTAGGTTTGAGGGTGTGCTTTACCATGCGCTTCCACGTGATTGACATACAGGGATCTCTCTTAGCTTGGAATTGCCCGGAATTGAAGATCAGGACTCAGATGGTTCTACGGGCAGATCTTGTTTCAATAGCAACTTTCATTATAAGACCAAGGCATATATCCAATCAAGCCCAAACATCTCTATTGCTTAGATTAAAGCATTTACTTACACTGCTTATAAATCAAATAACTTTCTATAAAAGACTGACTGTGGTTATGACTTTTAAAAATATTTTGCTTATGTTGGCAATCCTATCAATGAATTCAGGATCAAGGGCTGCCAGCACCAACGAAATAGACAACCCAAGTAAATACTCCGTGGACAAAGATATTCTTTGGGCTTCGCCAGGTGGCCATGCACTGACAATGGACATCTATACGCCAACCTCCGGCCGCGACAGCTATCCCGTTTTGATAATCTTTCATGGCGGTGGCTGGCTGATCAATGACAAATCCATCATGGATCAATCAGCAAAGTATCTCGCCACAAACAGTGAATTTGTCATCTGTAATGTGAATTATCGATTACTCGTTGATAGTGACAATACGATTACTCTCAATGAAATTGTGAACGATGTTTTCGGTTCGCTGGCCTGGGTAAAAGAACACATCGGAACTTACAAGGGGGACTCGTCTAAAATCGCCGTCACTGGAGACAGTGCCGGCGGTCACTTAGCTGCGACTATCGTCAATGCTGGAAACCGGTTAAGTTCGATGAGCTACAATGAATCCCAGACATTTTTCCCAAGCTACCTGCCACAAGGCATGACGCCGGAAGCTATCGCAGCCTCCAAGGGCTTAGAAGTTCAAGCAGCCATTCTGAGTTATCCTTCGTTAGACGTTTATAGGCTTGGAATGGGCAGCTTTGAATCCTGGAAAAATCCATTCTGGTTATTCTCCGGTTCGTTAAGCCGGGGCATTTTGGGAAAGGACTATAACGCCGAGTCTAACCCTGAGCTCTATAAAGGCGTCTCACCCAATCACTTTATTCCTGAAGCAAGCACTAGAATACTGCCGCCACAACTTATACTCACGGGTAGTGAAGATAAACTGGTAAAACCAGAAGACTCCAGAGCCTACTACGAGAAACTGGTCAATGCCGGACACCCAGCCAAATTTTGGGTGCACGAAGGAAGGGGGCACGCTTTTCTGGATTCTGGCTCCAACATGATGATGGGTACAAGCTTTGAGGAGGATGCGCCGGACGCTTTGAATATCATGATAGACTTTTTAAACAGTGCATTTAGCCCTTAACAAACAATGGGTTATCCACCCTTCTCAGGTTCTCGTTATTGCAACCATTGATAAAATTAGAGCGGTATTTCCACCTATTAGATCAATCCAAATCTCAGTTTATTTTTGATCTGTATAGAGAACAACTGATGCGTTTTATCTGTGCAGATAAGACGCAGGCATTGAATTTAGCTCATCAGTCAATCAGCGCGTTGGGTTTTCACCTTGTACTCCCACCCCGAGTAATATTTCGCCTAGCTTCGACTACACTGCATCGAAGATGCGGATAGATATTATCGACTAATTAAGGTGGTTAAGTCCTAATGCGATCCGCTGCTATACTAAAATGATCACACGGATTGAGGACTTGTGACAATGCTGGGGCCAGTCACTATTATTAACGAGCGGGAAACATGCACTACAGATTTCAACCAAAAATAGTACGACGCTGTTGGGCCATAGGCTTGGCGTTATTGATAGTGCTATTTACTAGTCGACTATTGGCAAATACGGATGAAATAACGCTTACACAAGAAACCCAGCCAATTGATATAAGCCCTTACATGTACTTTCTTGAAGAGGGTGAGGCGCGGGTTGAGCCATCTGAAATAATTTCCGAAATGCGACAACCTGGAGGGTTGCAGGCCAATCCCAACTGGAGCAAAACACGAAGCCAGCACACCTTAATGGATACTGATAGAAGAGTATGGATGGCCTTTTCAATTAGTAATAGCAACGCTTTTTCCGTGAACTGGCTATTACTCATTGACTACGCACTGATACTGGATGTTAAATTTTACCTGGTTAGAGAAAATGGCGATATAGAATTTAATGAAATTGGCAGCAAATATCCATTTGCACAACGTCCGATTTTGCACTCAAAACCTCTCGTACCGGTCTACCTGGCTGCCAATGAAAGAGTATGGATGATTATGTCAAAAGTGGGGCTAGATTCTATCGCCGCCAGAGATACCCAATTGTGGCATGAACTGAGCTTTTGGCAGCAACAAAATGAACGCCCCTTATTTCAAATGTTGTTCAACGGCGCAGCTGTTATTTTATTGATACTCATTGCCCTGGGTTATCTGTTTAGTCGCGATGCGAGCTACATATATTTGGAAACTCTACTATTAGCCCACTTACTAACGTCTATCGCTCATCATGGGTTTTTAACAGAGTATTTATGGCCTTATCCTATTCCGGGTTGGAGTGAAATAAAAATAGCATTAGACTCCATCACCTTAGCTAGCATTTGGTTATTCGCTGATTTGTTCCTGAATCTGGTAAAAAGGATGCCTCGTCTTAGTAAGGTTTTCCGGATTTTGGGTTACGGTCTAATGATAGCCGGATGCTTGTATTCCGCGTTACCGACTTCGTATAGTTTAGACAGCTTCCTGGAAGTATTCTTAGGCTTTGCCCGAATATCCGCTTTGTTGTTCGTGGGTAGCCTAGCTCTATATTTGTGGTTTAAAGGTAGTGTGTTGGCAAGAAATTTTTTCTTTGTCTGGCTGGTTTACATTGTTGCGAACCTGTTAATGGCGAGCGCCTTTCTGTTAAAAGATCCTAAAATGATTGAATCGGCAGGAATGGTATGGGATATAGGAACTTTGGTTGTATCTCTCTCACTAGTCATAATGTTAGCGCAAAAACTCGCCCATTATCGTGAGAAAGAGTTCACCGCACGCGCCGAAAGCCAGTCGAAAAGTGAGTTCTTGGCTCGAATGAGCCACGAAATTCGAACGCCTCTTACGGGTATTATTGGCATGTCTGAGGTACTGCAAAACAGGCTGTGTGACCAGGAAAACCGCAATTACGCCGAAATCATCAAGAGCTCCGGCGCAACCTTGCTATCGATTATCAATGATATTTTAGATTTTTCAAAAATTGCAGCTAACAAGATGGAAGTTGAACATGTTGATATTCACTTGCCTAAGCTGGTACACAATATTCATAAAATGTTTCAGCTACGAGCAGAAAATACCGGCATTGACTTCGTTAGCCTCGTTGACTCTGACGTGCCTGAGGTCATTATGGGTGACCCAACACGACTCTCACAGATAATCATAAACTTACTGTCAAATGCCTTCAAGTTCACCCATAACGGTAAAATTTTTCTAGGTATTAAAGTTGACAAACTCGATTCCGATTTAATTCGAGTTTCAGTTATTGATTCAGGAATTGGCATCTCCCCGTCAGCACAAAGCAACATATTCGAGAGTTTTAGTCAGGCTCAGAGCGATACCACCCGAAACTATGGCGGCACAGGATTAGGGTTAGCTATTTGCAAACATCTCACCGAACTGATGGGCGGAGAGATATGTGTCCGCAGTGAAGAACATTCTGGTTCATGTTTTAGCTTTACGTTACCGCTAGAAGAGAGCAATGAAATAACTTCACACAACATGGAACCGCTAGCCCGTATACATTTACTACTCGTGGACGATGACTCAGACATACGAGAAGCGGTTAGAAAACAAGTACAACACTGGAATATCAGTGTTGACACTGCAGATAGCGGGGAACAAGCTTTGAGCTTGCTTAGCCGCAGCATACAGAACGGAAAACATTACAACTTAATCGTAACAGACTCCATCATGCCTAATATGAGCGGCATCGAATTAATTGAGAAAACAAGAGCAATACCCAGTTACGAGAAGACAACAACGATTTTGTTGTCTGCCAGCACCGAACTACCTTCCAAGCAGGACCAACTAGATTCAGGCGTTACCTTATCCACTCATAAACCTGTGCACATGATAGAGCTGCGTGATATTTTTTGTGCTGCCTTAGATAGCTTGACGACTAAGTCAGAACAACTTTCCACATCAAATGTAGTACAGATGCGCAGCTTAGATATTTTGGTCGCTGAAGACAACCCGGTAAATTGCGTGGTAATTAAAACCATGCTAAAAAATCTCAGCCATGAAGTAACCTTGTGCTTCGACGGATGCGAGGTGCTAGATGCGGTTAATAAAAAATCCTATGATCTGATCTTGATGGATTGTGAAATGCCGAATATGGACGGTTACCAGGCTACCCAGAAGTTGCGTGAGCTTGAGGTTGATGACGACATTACCCGGACTCCCATCATTGCACTCACCGCCCATGCCAGTCAGGACCATAAGGATAAATGCCTAGCTTGCGGCATGGATGGCTACGTTCACAAACCGATTACAATGGACTCTATTCGAGCCGGAATAGAGGCGGTGTTACTGTAAACCTCCCCTTTTTAGTTACTCCCGTAACTAGGGTATTCCAGCCTCGATCATTGCCGTACAGTAATCTATTTTTCAGTTCCCCCAGAGTTTTAGGGATATTTGGGGGGTACGACTATTGCAAAAACAGTAAAGAACCGAAGAGTTAATATCCTTGAAAAACAGCTCAAAACCAATAACTACGCAGCCTGAACCGGATAGAACTTTTTCCATTGCGCCAATGATGGACTGGAGCGACTAAAAATAAATTAGTTAACAATCAAAGATTTTGTAGAGATAACATTTCTCTGGGGATTAATTGGGGACACTAGCGGAAGGAACACGACGTGTTTTCGATCGCATTGTGAGTCTAAAATGCGGCATCCTGGACTGAGTGGCTACACTGCCT